>JACXTT010003974.1_pt1 | contig 22248 bp, 20 predicted proteins | sample 9270951 | NCBI WGS metagenome assembly JACXTT01 (sample SAMN15532306, study PRJNA645909) | rock metagenome | isolation source: weathered quartz diorite | place: Puerto Rico | collected 2017-06-21
GTTGTGCCGGTGGGAGGGGGACAGCTCCTCTGCCCGGCCGGGGTTTGTAGGGGTTCACGAAACGCGGGGGCTCCAGAAGGCCCCGGGCGGGGGGCACGAGCGCCGGGGGATCGGGCCGGGCGGGGCGTTCGGCCGTGGCGACCCGGCGGCGCAGCTTGCGGGCGCCCAGGCGCTTGGCCTCGGCCGCGACGTCCGAGACCGGGCCGACCAGGATGATCCCCACGACCCGTCGATCTCTGACGCGTGCGCCATAGAAGAGCACCTTGTTGGCGCCGGTCGAGTGCCCGGCCAGGAAAACACGGCGATATCCGCGTCGCCGGGCGAACGCGACCAGCGCCTTGATGTCCTCGACGCTCTGGCGGAAGCGCTCGAACGCCGCGCCGGCCAGGTGGCGGCCACGGCCGGCGACCACGTCGTGGCCGCGGTTGTTGAACTTGAGGAACGCGACGCCGGCCGCATTCAGGCGCGTCGCGAGCTCCCGCGTGAGCGGCTGACCCGAAGAGAACACCGACCCGAGGCCGTGCATCCAGATGAGCGCCGCGCGACCCCGCCGCCGGGGCTCGGCGACGACGCCGTCGAGCCAGACACCGTCGCGCGTGGCGACGCGCGCGAGCGACAGGGCGAGGGCGGGCGATCTGGGCACGGACCGCAGTATAATCGGCCAGGTTGTAGCGGGCGCTCGACCCTGACGCGTTCGGCGGGAGGGATACCATGCTGACCCACGAAGAGAACGAGCTCATCACCCGAATCAGCCCCGGCACTCCCATGGGCGACACGCTGCGGCGCTACTGGATTCCCGCGCTGCTCGCGTGGGAATTGCCCGAGCCCGACTGCCCGCCTGTGCGCGTGAAGCTCCTGGGCGAGGATCTCGTCGCCTTCCGCGACACCGAGGGCCGCATCGGCCTGCTCGAGGAGCTGTGCCCGCATCGGCGCGCGTCGTTGTTCTTCGGCCGCAACGAGGAATGCGGGCTGCGCTGCGTCTATCACGGCTGGAAGTTCGACGTGACCGGCCGCTGCGTGGACATGATGAACGAGCCCGAAGAGCTCTCGTTCAAGAACAAGATCCGCCAGCCTGCGTATCCGACGGTCGAGATGGGCGGCGTCGTCTGGGCCTACATGGGGCCGCCCGATCTGCAGCCGCCGCTACCGAAGTTCGCCTGGACGCAGGCCGCGCCGACGCACCGCCACGTCTCGAAGGTGATCGAGGAGTGCAACTGGCTGCAGGCGCTCGAGGGCGGCATCGACACCTCGCACGCGCCGATCCTGCACCGGCTGCTCGTGCCGAATTCCAAGCGCGGCGGGCTCAATCCCACGACCGCGTTCGTGCGCGGCAAGGCGCCGAAGCTGATCGTCGATCTGACCGACTGGGGCTATCAGTACTCCGGCATCCGGCCGCTCGGCGAGAGCGAGATCCACATCCGCACCTATCACTTCGTGATGCCGTTCCACCAGATCCGTCCGTACCTGACCGACAAGGGCTTCCCGGCGGTGGCCGGTCACATCTGGGTGCCGATGGACGATCACAGCTGCATGGTCTACAACTGGCACTACAGCACTACCGAAGAGCCGCTCAACGAAGAAGACCGTCTCGAGCGGCGCTCGGGCAACGGCCCCGACCACGTCGATCAGAAGACGTTCCGCTCCAAGGCGAGCCGCCAGAACAACTATCTGCTGGATCGCCAGGTGCAGAAGACCGAGACGTTCACCGGGATCGACGGCATCAACACGCAGGACCGCGGAATCCAGGAGAGCATGGGCCGCATCGTCGATCGCAGCAAGGAGCATCTCGGGCCCGCCGACAAGGCGATCATCCAGGCGCGCCGCCTGCTGCTCGCCGCGGTGAAGACGGTGCGCGAGGGCGGCATGCCGCGTGGGATCAATGCGACGTACTATCCGCTGCGCGCGTCCGAGGGCGTGGTGCCGCGCGACGCCGACTGGCGCGAGATCCTGACGCCGGAGATGGCGTCGGCGGAGATTCTGCAGACGGTCTAGCTTGTTCGCACCGCAGGCCATCGCGGGGCTGAGGGCCCCGCCGGCCGACGTGCGCCGATGAAGACATGCGCGATCGCTGGGCCCCGCCGACGACCCAGCACGATCGCGGCAGCACTCGTGACGGGCCTCGGCGTGTCTCTCGCGGGGTGCGCGATGAGTCCGCTCAAGCCGTTGCCGTACCAGTTCGTCGATAGCTCCAGCACGTCCGCCGGGCCCTCGCGCGTTTCTGCGAATGCCGACGGCGTGGCCGCGGCCGTTGACGTCTCGACCATCGAGCCCGACGTTCACTACCTCGCTTCGCCCGAACTTCAGGGCCGCCTGCGCGGCAGCGAGGGCGGGGCCCGTGCTCGCGCGCACATCGTGGCCAGCCTGAAGGCAGCGGGCCTCGCGCCGCTCTTCGGCGAGAGCTTCGAGCAGCCCACCTATCCGAACGGCCGCCCCGATGGGCCGTACGCGGTCAACGTCGGCGCCATCTACCGCGCGCCCGCGGACGACGCGCACTGGGTCGTCCTGGTGGCCCACTACGATCACCGCGGCGTGATCGGCGGCAAGATTCAGGCCGGCGCCGACGACAACGCCAGCTCGGTCGCGCTGGTCCTGGCGATCGGACACGGCCTCGGCCGAGCGCGACCCGCGCTGCGACGGCACGTCGTCTTGCTCTTTCCGGACGCCGAGGAGCCGCCGGACGTCCGCACCGAGCGGATGGGCTCGACGTGGTTCTGGCGCTACCCGCCATTGCCGACGGGCCGGCTCGACCTGGCTCTGGTCTTCGATCTCATGGGCGCACGCGCCTCGCCCGAGATTCGATCCGCGGGACTGACCGATGCGCTGTTCGTCCTCGGCGCGGAAGCGGACACGAGCCTGATTTCGCTGGTGCGAGACGTCGCGCCGGCGGCGCGCGTGGAGCCGGTCAGACTGAGCTTGCCGATGATCGAGGTCATGCCGTACCGGCCGGGCTCTCGCTTCGCGCGCAGCGACTATCACGGCTTGCGCGAGCGCGGGCAGCGGCCGTTTCTCTTTCTCACGTCCGGACGGACCGAGACGTATCACACCGCCGCCGACACGCCCGACACCGTGGACTACGAGCGGCTGCGGGCGCTGGCCCGCTGGGTGGCTCGGCTCGCCATTCACGCCGCTGACCTCGATACCGAGCTTGGCTGGCGCGACCTCTGCGCCGACGCGCGCGAGGACGCGCGCTCACTGCTGAGGCTCCACGGCGCGATCGAGACGAGCGGACGCGTCTCCTGGCTCCTTCGCCGGGCCCTGGTCGCGGATCGACGGCGCGTTGAGATACTGCTCGCGAGCTGGGATCAGGGCGCGAGCCCGACGCCGGAGAGCTATCGCCAGCTGCAGCTCGCGTCGATCCGGGTACAGGCGGCGCTCTGGCATCCGTCGGGCTGGTGGTTCGCGCTGTGGTAGGGTTTTCAGCCGAGCCTGGAGAATCATGGAGCTGATCACCGTCGCCTCGTCCGGCAACGTCATGATGACCAACGCCGCCGTGTCACCGGCTGGGCGACTCTTCGGCAATTTCCCGCGCTGGACCCACGTGCCCACGCCCTCGGTCGGTGAAGCCACGCCGGACGGCACGTTCAAGCCCTTCCCGGGCGGCGGCTGGAATGAATGGCAGCCGGGTCGGCCCCCCGCGGATCGATTCGTGTGCACCCACGGCCTCCACGCCGATCGCGAGAACAACCTGTGGGTGATCGACGACGCCTCACCGTATCACGGCGCCATGGTCGAGGGAGGCGCGAAGCTCGTCCAGATCGACCTCGCGACCGACCGCGTGAGTCGCGTCTATGCCCTCGGCAAGGATCTGGCGCCGCCCGGCGCCGTGCTGAGCCACATGCGGGTCGACGCGCGCTTCCTCTACGTGACCGACTCGGGCTCCGGCGTCATCGTCGTGATCGACCGCGCGAGCGGCCGCGGGCACCGCGTGCTCGAGGGCGAGCCCTGCTCGCGCGCCGACCGGACGATCACGCCGATGATTCACGGTAAGCCGTTGATGCACCCCGACGGCCGGGTGCCGGTGATCAATCTCTCGCATCTCGAGCTGAGCCCCGACGGCGCGTGGATGTACTTCACGCCGCTCTTCGGCCCGACGCTCTGGCGCATACCGACGAAGTGCTTACAGGATGCGCGCCTGACGAGCAAGGAGGTCGGTAAGCACGTCGAGGCGGTCGTGCGCATCCCGCCGGTGACGGGCATCACCGCCGACGCGGCGGGCGATCTCTACCTCTCTGCGCTGACCGAAGACGGCGTCCTCAAGCTCGGACGCGAAGGTCGGCTCCAGACAGTGATTCGCGACGAGCGCATCAGCGGACCCAACGAGGGCAGCCTCGGACCGGACGGGTTCTACTACTTTCCCAACTCGCAGGCGCCGCGCGTGAATCGCCCGTACGAGGTGTTCAAGATCAAGGTGGCGTGAGTCAGACGCCGGGCGCGCGCCATTTCCGGTGCACCGAGCGCATCTGGGGCGTGCGCACGTGCTCCCATCGCGTGTGCATGACGCGGTCGATCCGTAACTCGAACGCGACCTCGGATACGTCGGCCATGTGCTTCGCGTCCGTGAGAATCTCGGCCCGCGCGGTCTTGTCGTCGACGAGCTCGGCCTGGCCGGTCAGATAGAACTCGTCGCTTCCTGGCTTCGGCTGGGGAAAACTCTGGAGCGCGAACCTGCCATCCCGCACGAGATCGTGTCGCTTCGGCGAGCCAGGCGTGATGAGCACGAACAGACGATCGCGCGACAGCACGGGACACACGGGGTGCAGTCGCGGCCCGCCGTCTCCGCGGACAGTAGCGAGAAACGCCAGGCCGACGCCGAACTGAAACAGCAGCGTCCGGCCGACCTCGGCCATTTCCGGCTCCGCCGCGGCGAACTCTTTCCACGTCACCATCAGGGCACCTCACTCACGCTCGCCGCCGCCGGGCCGCGTGCCTGGAGCGCGCGCAGAATCGCCCGCTCGACGACGCAGACGTCGTTATCGTCGCGGAGCGCGAACGGCTGCCGCCGCGGGATGGCCGGCTGCGCGATCATGCGGGGTCCGACACCGGTATGGGGCCACGTCGCGCGATGAACGAGGAACGGATGACACACGTACACGTCGCCGGCACGGCCGGTGGCGTGCGCACGCTGTCGCTGGAACGTCGATGCGGGCAGGCGGGCGGCCACCTGGCCGAAGAATACTCCGCGGTCACCGAACGGCGCCAGCACAGGTGGCACGTCGAGGTGTGATCCAACGAGGATCTCCGTCGGCGCGTCGGCATTTCCGACATCCGTGAACAGGAACAGCGCGAGGAGGCCGCGACCGCGACTTCGCACGTTGACCCACCACTGGCCGCCGACGTCGTAACTGCCGTCGATGTGCCAGCCGGCGTCCCCGGGATCCGTCGTGCTGGGAAATCGAACGGGAATGGTTCCGCCGACCCCGTCGCGGGGCATCCAAAGACCAGGTCCGAGGAGTGCATCGTAGACCTCGCGGAGCGCGGCCGACGTGCCCGCCGCCGCGAACGCGGGACCTTCGGGGCAATTGAAGCGCACGACGGGCGCCGTCCAGGTCGCCGCATCGCGTGGCTCGACTGCCCGCGCGCGCAACTCGTGCTCGAGAGCATCCACGCAGGCCCGCACGATCTGGGGCGCCACCGCGCCGCGTACGGCGAGAAAGCCGTTCTGACGGAAGTCGTCGAGATCGATGACCATTCGGTTCGTGAACAGCCTATCGCAACTCGTCGATCATGTGCGCCTGGGCGAGCGCGGGGATGTGGCATACGCGTAGATGGCCAGAGCCGATAGGACGCCCAGGAGCGGGTACAAGAGCAGCAGGTCGACGCGGATGTTGCACTCGCCCGAGCAGAGGATGCGCAAGAAAGGGCCAGACGATGAGGATGCCGAGAATCTCCACGCGCGTCGCTAGCCCGAGGCGCTGGAGTCAGGGCGTAGAATCTGCGCGTGAGCCATGATCGGGATGCATCGAGGTGCGGTGATGACTAGCACGAGTCGCAAGAAGCAAACGGGATCTCCAGAAAGCAAGTCTCCGTCTCGGATGATCGACGAAAGAATCAAGGAGCTGGGCGACTGGCGGGGCAAGATGCTCTCCCGGCTTCGCGCATTGATCAAGCAAGCCGATCCCGAGGTGGTCGAGGAGTGGAAGTGGAGAGGAGTCCCGGTGTGGTCTCACGACGGAATCATCTGCACCGGCGAGACCTATAAGAACGTTGTGAAGATGACGTTTGCCAAGGGTGCCGCACTCGAGGACCCATCGGGCCTCTTCAACTCCAGCCTGGAGGGCAACACGCGGCGCGCCATCGACATCCACGAGGGCGAGAGGATCGACGAGGGAGCGCTGAAGGCGCTGATCCGCGCGGCGGTGACGTTGAATGCGTCGCGCGGCCACCGCTGATCGAGCCAAAGCCGGTAAGGAATGTTCACCGCTCCCAGCCGAACTCTTGAAACCACACACCGCTTCTGAAGCCCTCGATCCCGGCGCGAACGTACGGAATCGTATCGTCGGGAAGGTGCAGCAGATTGGCCCACACGAGCTCGGAGCATTTCTCGGGCTCCAAGTTGCGTGGAGGCTCTGCGTGGTTCTCGAGCGAGTACGCTAGAAAGAAGTCAACGCGCTCTTCTTCCGACCTGCGATGCATGGCGCCGACCACTCGGAGCCGATCGCGAGACAGAGACACACCAACTTCCTCGCGTGCCTCCCGCAGCGCTGCTTGAGTGACGGATTCGCCGGGCTCGACGTGGCCAGCGACAACGCTCAGTTTGCCGTCCTCGTATCCTGTATTGCATCGCCGGACGAGAAGCACTTCGTCTCCGCGGATGAGGAGGACATGAACGGCAACCGGAAATCTCGGATGCGGCATGATCGGCCTCAGTCAGTGGGGCAGGGTCATTGCTCTTCTGATGATCCTCAGAATTCGCTCATTAGAGCCTCGCAATCGAGATCTTCATAGGCCAACATAATGCGCTCGAGATGGCCCCACCAGATGAGGGGCGGCAGCCCGATGGCAGCTTGTGACAACGGCGTGGCGATCGACTGAATGAGCGCTAGCCGGTAGTCGCGCCACAGCGCGTCCATGTCGTAGGCGGCAACGCCGTGGGCTTCGAGCTCGCGTTGGTAGCGCAGCAACAACTCGTGCTCGAAACGCCGCCGGCGCTCCGGGTACCAGTGCACCGCCATCATATAGACAAGATCCCGCGCACCGGTCGCCGGCCGCCAGTTGTCCCAGTCGATGATGTTGACGCCTCCCGTCAGGCCGTCCTTGGGGTACAGCACGTTCCAGACATGGGCGGTCGCCGTGGATGAGGGGGGCTCCCCCGTCGCATCGTCGAAGATCGCATCGTAGCAGCGCGGCACCGGCGGATCGGTCATGGCGGGCGCAATCGTGCGGTAGAACGCAACTTCCTTCCTCGCGGCGAAGGGGCGCCGCGCCGCACCAGCCTCCTCGTCCTTGGACATCTTCAGGAACAGGCGTCTCGGCGCACCCGCCGGCACGGCCAACGCATAGGTGATGCGGAGCGTTGCGATCGCCGACAGAAGGGTCGTGGTCGTCGACTCGACCGCAACGTCCGTAACGCTGGCGCCGGCCAGCGACTCGTGCCGGCGCAGAACCTCCGTGAGCCAGCCGGGCGTGATCTCCGCTGCGCTAGAGAGCGGGGCTCGGGCCATGGTCGATCATCTTTCGTGTCCCCACGTTGCCGTTCTTTCTCGAGCCGCGCTCTCGACATCGGGTAGGGGGCCACCTGAAAATCGGCCTCCGCTTGGAGTGGCTCAAGGACGATTGACTAGCGGCTGTGGGTCGAAGTAGACGATGAGGTCCAAATCCCCAGGAGAGTACCCCAGTCGTGTCAGCGCGAGAGCGACCTCACTCCGATGCTGCGTTCCGTGATTAACCAGGTGAGCCATCATCTGCCACAGAGGAATGTCAAATCGCCGACCGCTAAGCGCGGACTCGTACTCCACAACTTCAAGAAGCATGGAATCCGACAAGCGCTGCAAGAACGCCCGCATCCTCGCCTCTTCTCGGGACCAAGCCTCAACCAGGGCATCGAACGTGGACAACTCATCGTCGTCGAGGGGCTGATCTGGCCTGCCCTCCCAACGCGCCAGCCACGTTCCCTCCCTTTCGAGGCAGTGGATCAAGGTCCTTCGTATGCTCCCGTAATCTAGATTGACGTTGGCGACGTAGGTGCCGTGGTCGAGCCGAGCCACCTGGATAAGGATGCGATCCCGAGCCCAGTAGCCATAGTCAAAGACGCGACGCATGTAGTCGGCGGTCATCACTGTTGTCGAGTTCCTTACGCCGAACCGCCCGTAACACGTACGCGCGGGCTCACCTTGTCATGCGCTCCGATCCGCCGAACGCTGGGCATGAGTCGCGCGCTTCAGCGCGTCGGCTCCATGCCCTTGTCAGCCAGTTCCGGCCACGCCGGCTGGAGCGGAATGACGAGTGCATTGAACTCTGCGAGCGCAGGCACGGCCGCTGCAACGTGCACGCAGAACTCACGGGCAGGCCCCAGTACCATCTGGCGCATCCATACGGCACCCTGCACTCGATCTACCACAGGCGCGAGCTGAGCGAAGAGTTCCCGATACTGCATGCCATCTGGTTTGCCGAACCAACAGGCATGCTGGGGCTGTCGTACCATGGCGCCGTGCTGTAGACGATACAGGCCCCCGGCACCGCCAGCCGCGACAACCGCTGCTGCGTCATGCGGTGCCGCTCGACTGGCGGTAACTGCAGCCTCATTCAACAGACCAAGCGCGCTGAAGTCTTGCATCAGATACCAGTCTTCGTACGCGTCACCGCCACCGGCCGCCCACGGGGCGTGCGAGAGGCTCACGCTGAACGATCCCCGAAAACCCGACGGGGGTGCAGCTGCGAGCGCGGCATGGAAGGCGCGCTGACGGTTTTCGTAGTCTTTGGCTGGTATCTCCGCCCGCTTCCAATGCCAGAACACATAGGCCAGCAAGACATCCCCCTTTCGAATTCCCGGCGAATCGACCAAAAGGTTGGCTAACGCTCAGCATCGGTCGCGCGCTGCAAAGATTTCTCAATTCGGCGATCAGGCACCAGCCACATCAGGGCTGCTAACACATAGAGCGCCTGCGCCACCCAGGGCCACCGGAACGTGGAAACAATTCCGAGCACGTACAGGACGGAAGAAAGCTTACCCTTCAGGTCGCCGCCGATCGCCGCCTTCAGTGGCGACTTCGACCCCTGCGTGGCAATGATCGTTTGCTGGAGAATCAGGTAAGCGATGGCGGCCGCAAGGAGTACCCCGCCGTAAAGCGCCGTAGGCGCGGCGGCGAGGAGATGCGCCCCCATCCATTCGGTGACAAACGGAAGCAGTGAGAGCCAGAAGAGTAGATGCAGGTTCGCCCAGAGAATGCCGCCCGTTACCCGGCTGCAGGTGTGAAGCATGTGGTGATGATTGTTCCAGTAAATGCCGAGGTAAACGAAACTGAGTACGTAGCTCATGAACACCGGGGCAAGTGGCGCGAGCGTACCGAGACTGTCCCCATGCGGAACCTTCATTTCGAGCACCATGATCGTGATGATGATCGCGAGGACGCCGTCGCTGAACGCCTCGAGTCTGTTCTTGCCCACGTTTCGCCCCGTGTCTGCTCAAAGGAACCGCTAGCGCACCAGAAGACTCCCAGCCGTCAGCGGGTGCGAGCCTCCTGGAACATCATCCGAAGCGCAAGGCCGACAAACACAAGTCCGAGGACACCCGTGGCTATGTGTTCGAATCTGCCGCTCGGGTTGAACGCGCGCCGTACGGACCCTGCTGCCCACGCAACGCCTACATTCACCATCATCACGGTGACCGTGAGGATCACTCCCAGCATTGCGATCTGCAATGGCATCTCTTCTGCCTGCGCCGTGGCGAATTGAGGAAGGAACAAGCTGAAAAAGAGCAGCGCCTTGGGATTGAGGAGATTGTTGATCAGACCACGCCACAGCCAGCCATATGGCGTCTCGCGATCGATCGCCCTCTGCGCGTCAGCGGCCACCTCGCTCGCATGTCGCGCCTTTGTGAGCAGGCCTATCCCGATCCACAACAGATAGGCCGCGCCAACCAACCGCACGGCGTCGGCGATGACCGGCATGCGTTGCATGAGGTGCCCCAAGCCGAGCGCGACCAAGGCCGTCTGAAGGAATCCGGCCACGGCGATGCCTACCGAACACCACACGCCGGCTCGGACGCCGCGCGCGAGCGCGTGAGAAACGATCAACGCCAGATCCGGGCCAGGGACGACCGCCAACGCGAGCACCGCGAGCAAGAAGACGGGAAGAATGGAGGGGTCGAGCATAGGCGAGCTCAGGATCGAACCCTCGTGTGAGGGTTCCGCATCGTCGCCAATGTCTTGATGTGTCGTTGCAAGAACTCAGCTGCGAGACTCATCCGCGCCCCGGATCAGCCGACGCAGGGAGCGACGCGAGCTGCGGCCGGCATCCGGAAGTTAGCGTGCCCGCTGTCCTGTACGACTTCACTGGTGCGCGAAGCGACGCAGGATCGGGCGCAACGTATCAGCGAGGTCTTGCGGGCGATAGTAATAGAAGGCGTGGCGCCCCGGCACCGTGATGGGCTCGACCTGGAACTCGCGCGCCAGCCAATCGGTGATCTGTCGATAGACGGGCAACGTGTCGCTCGCCACCATCAGCACGACTGGAATCCCCAGGGCAGCGAGATCGGCGCTGGGCTGCCAGCCGGCAAACCCCGGACCTTCGATGTTGAGGATCGTGTCTGCATTATTGAGCATGCGCTCCAGGATGTCGGCCGGAATCGCCGTCAGGACGTCGTCATCGTTGAGGTAGCACATGAGCGCCTCGATCGTTCCACGAGGGCCCTTGGTCTTCAGGGCGTTGTCGATGAGTGCGCGCCGTGGTGCAAGGGCGGTGGCGGGATCCGGGAGTACGGCAAAGATTGCTGCGTCTTGGAGAATGCCGGCGCGTACCAAGCGTGAGTGCCTGGTCATAAGGTCGAGCGCGATCGGGCCGCCCGCGCTCGCGCCGAACACCACCGCGGGCGCGAGCCCAAGCGCTTGAATTATGCCGGCGGCATCGTCAGCCTGTTCGGCCACAGAAGTCGTCGTCCAGCCTTTTGGCCGTTCGCTTCGGGAATTGCCTCGGCGGTCGTAGGTCACCACGGTGAAGTCGTCCGCCAGCAGCGCGGCCGCGCGCGTGAAGTTTCCGGCGTCGCCGGTGGACCCAGCGATGAACAGTAGAGATTGGCCTGCGCCCTGCTTCTCGTAATAGAGTCGCGTCCCGTTCGACGTGACGAAATCCGTCACTTTCTCATTCGCCATGGCCATCACCGCGCACTCAGCCAGATCGTCATTGTCGCGCTAACGCTGCGTATCACCGACGGCGCGCGCGGCGCGCCGTCGGCTGCATGCGCTTGTTGGGCAGGCGCCTCCGTTGATTATTATGGACACCAGGCGAAGTGGCTAACGTGAGTCGCACGCACTGGCACGGGTAGCCGGCATTCTGCGCCGCAAACGTCTCCCATACCCGGAACCCCTCACTCTCGTACAGGTGCCGTGCCGTAGTGTTTTCAGCCAGACATAGGGTCCAGGCTCCATCGCCGATGAGCTCGATGGCGCGCCGAAGCAAGTGACGACCGATGCCGCGTCCATAACACGCGGGGTCTACATACAACCAAGAGACGTACGTTCCATCGACACCCGCGAAGCCAACGACCCGATCCCCGACACACGCGACGAACTTTCGGGATCGGCGGAAGCTCTCCGCGTCGCTCCGTTCCTCGGAGAGTGGCACGAATGCGCGCGGGTCGCACGAACCGGCAAGCTCGTCCGGTCTCGCTCTATCGTGAACGGTACAGACGGCGACCCAATCGTCCTGGCGATATGCCCTGATGGTGAATTCTCGATTGGGGGGTCGAGCAGCGCCAAGCCGGCGGACGTTGGCCGACGGAGTCATCTGCCACTCGTCCTCTCTATCGGCGCTGCCCAACGCTGCCGTTCATCTGCGCCGGAGCGAGCGACGGCAGGGAGCGAGGCCGGCGTCAGGTGAAACGGGTTGTTGAGCGGTCTGATAGTGGCGGTGCACGTACCACCACGCTCGTACACCACTCCCGACGGGTCGGGCTCGCCATTAGCGGGCGGCAAGGATGCTTTCGACATAGCGCGCGATGATGTCTGTCTCGATGTTGACTGAGTCGCCGGGAAGCCTGTCGAGTAGGTTCGTGTGTTCTCGCGTGTACTGGACCAGCGAGACGGCGAAGGTCTCGGCACCCTTCTCGGTGACGGTGAGGCTGATGCCATCGACGCACACCGGCCCTTTCACGACCACATAGCGCAGGAGCTCTTGGGAGGTTCGGAACCGCGCGATGAGGGCGTTGCCTTCCGGAGTGAACGACTCGATCGTGGCGATGCCCTCGACGACGCCGCGCACGATATGACCACTAAGGCGATCGGTTGGTCGCAGGGACCGCTCGAGGTTCACATGCTCTCCCGGCTCGAGGCCGAGCAAATTTGACCGCCGGTAGGTCTCCGGCATCACGTGGGCCGCGAACGTGTCGCCCACGATTTCCGCGATGGTCAGGTCCACGCCGTTGATGGCGATGGAGTCACCGAGACGCGCATCGCTGAGCACCTGTGGCGCGCGCACGCGCAGCACCCCTGCGCCGGCCTCGACGACCTCGCCAATCTCTTCAACGATGCCGGTGAACATCTCGCGTCCTCACCACACGATGCACGCGCCCTACGCCGGAATTGCTTCGATGACGCTTGCGGGGGACGACGTCGGAACTATGCGCGTCAGCGCGAAGCCCGCCTCATTCAAGAGCGTTTCGTACTCGTTCGCTGTGCGCTCGCGCCCTCCAGCGACGAGCAGCATCGTGATATCTGTGAGCTTGCCGGCGAATGGCGTGTTGCCAGGGGGAATGACCTTTTCGACGATGAGCAGTTTGGCGGAGGACTCCGGGGCTATCGCCCGCCGGCATTTGCGCAGAATTGCCGTGGCCCGATTATCGTCCCAGTCGTGAACAATGTCCTTCAACACATACGCAACATACGCATCGCCGCCCACCGGCACGGACGCGAAGAAATCGCCAGCGACACAGTCACAGCGGTCAGTTAAGCCTTCCGCAGACAAGCGCTGCTTCGCGCCTTCGATCACCGCAGGTTGATCGAAGAGGATGGCGGTCGTGCAAGAGCAGGCCTTGAGGATGGCCGCGGTCAACGCGCCATGCCCACCGCCGACGTCTACGACCCTCGCACACTCCCTGAAACCATAGGCATTGACGACAGCAGCGGCGTCCTGCCGAGTCATGTTGGTCTGATGGTCATTGAACAGCGCCGCGGCGTCAGCGGCGTGACGAAGGTAGGCGAAGAGCGACTCGCCGTGTACATGGTCCAAGGCGGGCCGGCCGGTCCGAACGCTGTGGAGCAGATCTCCACAAGCCTGCCACCACCACGGCTCCCCATACAGCATGGCCGATGCTCGTAGCGAGCCGGGCGCGTCGGTCTGCAGTGGCTGGGCCAGCGGCGTGAGCGCAAAGCAGTGGAGATCGGTCTCCGCGAATATGCCAATGCTCGCGAGAGCGCGTAGCACCCGATAGAGCGCCTCTGGATCGACCGTTAGGGCCTCAGCGAGCTCGTGGGTACTCTTCGGACCGCCGCGTAGAAGGTCTGCGACGCCGAGCGTAGCCGCCACGTGAATCAATTGCGTCACCAAGGAGCCTCGAAGGAGTTGACTCAGTCCTGCCGCTGGTGGCGGCTGCAATGCCCCTTGTGCACTGTCCTCTGAGGCCATGGGGACCTCCGTCGGTGAGCCTAACGTCGCGGTGAGTGGCGCGCGAAGCGCGTCCGCTCTACTGCAGGGTTATGCAGCCCACGGTAACGCACATCATGTCGGGAGATGTAACCGGTTCGACTCATCGAAGAGCGCCAGCAATCGCTTGACGTCGTAAGGCTCTTCCAAGAGGCGTTCAGGGTCCCATTGACTGTGTGTTGCCGCGAAGAAATCGCCTCCATACACGTGGATCGCCCCCGTAAGACGCTTGACAGGATTGATGACGGAGTGGATGATGTGGGGCCCGAGCAGCACCGCCTCGCGCTCGCTGAGTGCTTTGGCTCCGGCAGCCTCGATCCGGCCACTGGGATTGTCTGCTGGCTTCCGCCAAAAGATGTTGTCTTCGCGGCCCGTGTAGATCCCTATGACAGCCCACATCCGATGGTCGTGGGGTAATTGGCACATCTGTGGGCCCCAGATGAGATTGAGAATCGTGAGCTCCGGCGACTGGTGAAGCACGTTGACCCCTGCGCGCCGTGGCTCGCCCAACGCATGACGAATCTCTGCTGGAGCGGAAACGGCAGCAGAAACGACTTCACGGACACCGGGCGACCCGCTCGCTGCACTGGCGCTCCGGCAGTCAGCAATGAACCGGTCGGGGTTGAACATAACGCGCCTCTCCTTCTCCAGCTCCCGGACGTCTGTTCGTAGTGCAGGGGCTACGTCGATCATTCGGCCACGGTCTGCATGACGCGCACGCTCAGCGGCCGGGCGAGCAGCGCGAGCCCCGGTCCGTTGAAGCGTGATGTTGGACGGCTCCACTGCGGACCGTCGCACCGTCGATCGTCACGCAGGACAGCGCCGGCCGCCGAGAGGCCCTGGTCAACGCTGCTCCAAGCGCACGTGGATGCCAGGTTCCGGACGCAGCGTGATGTAGGGAGCGAGGATCACGGTCTGGCCGGGCACGAGCGACACGCGGAAGCGCTGCCCGATCGCCGCGAGGACAAGCACCGCCTCCATCATCGCAAATGTATTGCCGATGCACTGGCGCGGCCCGCCGCCGAAGGGAAAGTATGCGAAGCGGTGAAGGCGCCGCGCGGCGTCTCCGTCCCAGCGCTCGGGACGAAACTCTTCAGGCTTGTCGAACCATCGAGCGTCCCGATGGACGACCCACGTCGGCATGATGACGAACGCTCCCGCCCGCATCCGCTGTCCGGCCACCTGGGTAGGCTTCAGCGCCTGCCGGGCAATCCCGTACGCGGGAGGATAGAGTCGCATGGCTTCCGTTACGATGTTCTCGGTATAGCGGAGGGCCGGCAGATCGGACACCGCCGGCGGACGCCCGGTGAGGGCCGCGCGCAGCTCGTCGGCGAGCCGCGCGTCCGCCTCGGGATGCTGAGCGAGCAGATACCAGGCCCAGGACAGCGCCACCGCCGTGGTCTCGTGACCGGCTAGGAACAGCGTCATCACCTCGTCGCGCACTTGGCGGTCCGTCATGCGACTGCCGTCGTCGGCATCCTGCGCCTGCAGGAGGATCGACAGCAGGTCGGCGCGCTCCCCGGGAGCCCGGCGCCGGTCGGCGATCATGCGGTAGACCACCTCGTTGAGGCCACGGATCGCCCGTCGCAGACGCGCGTTTTCCGGCGTTGGAACCCACGAAGGGACGAGCTGGAGCAGGCTCCCGAACCGCTTGGCGAAATACTCGGTGAGGAAGTGCGATGCATCGGCGATGACCCGAGCGTCGTCCGACACGTCGGCGTCGAAAAGCGTCTTGGCGACGATCTCTCGGGTGACAGCCATCATCTCCGCGTGAATGTCCATGACGTCGCCGTCGCGCCAGCCCGCCGCAGGGCGCGCGGCATAGGTCGCCATGACCTCGCCGTAGGCCGCGACGCGTTGCCGATGAAACGCCGGCTGCATAAGCCGGCGCTGGCGTAGCCAGAGATCGCCCTCGGAAACGAAGAGCCCGTCGCCCAGGAGTCGTCGCAGGAGACGAATCCCGGGTGTCTTCATGAAATCGCGGGCCCGGGTGACGAGGACTTCTTCGATCGCGTCGGGGTGGTAGATCAAGAGGCCACGGCGAGGCCCGAGGCGCACCGGCACGACGTCACCGTACTCGCGCGCGCAGCGGGCGTAGAACCCGAGCTGATCGCGAGTGAACTCGCGGGCGCTTCCGAGGAGCCAATGGTCTCGCGGTCCTTGGCGGAACACTCCAGCCCCGGCAGCGGCTCCTGGCGTCTTCACGGGCGCTCCTCGGTCACAAGCTCAGTGGGGATCGGTGTTGTGTCTCGTCCGTCCAACGCATGGGATCAGCCGCGGCCGAAGGCCGTCGGCTGCAGGCCGAAGCTAGACGACACATGTCTACTTGGGGGAACAAATTGGCGGACGCCCTCCGCCGCAGCGGCAAATAACGTCAGGTGGACAGTAGCAATTTGACGACTGGAACACACAATCCCGGTTCGATTCACAGGCCGCCTTCGAAGGCGTGTGCTGTAAAAAGCCCGCCTCGCACGTATTGGCGTTGCTACGACACTTATACGGCGAGCCGGCTTCGGCGCGAAGCTGTACAAGCTTGCAGTCAGCGGATTTGATACAAGCCAACTCCGAGAGAGAGGCGCACATGTCAGGTTCCGCGCCCACCAGACCGCCGCTAAGCAGGATCCCAACAATGGCAAGGCACATCCCTCTCATGCCGGCTAACGAGCAGGATAACGTGCGGCGCGCAGCGCCGTCAGGTTCATCCTGTTGTTAGGTTGCACGCTGGCGACGCGCCATTAGGTGAAGGACGGTTACGATCAACACGCACGCGAGGGCGGCCTGGAACCATCCGGCCGCGCTCGTCCCCGGCAGCGGGATGCCATTCTTGACGAAGCCAATGACCGCCAACATGTTGTTGAGGATTACCGGGCCGAGAAGGCTCCGGGTGACGAGAAACAGCAACGAAACCGGCACCCACACGAGGGTAAGTCCGAGCGCATGCCCAAGTGTGTTCCACGGCGTCGGATACGTGAAGTGGAAAAAGCCGAACGCTAAGCTCGAAACGATGAGCGTCAAGAGCGTGCAACGCCACCCCCACCGCGCCGGCATAGCTAGCTGGACGGCGTTACCGAGCACCCCCAAGAAGAGCAGCACTTCCGCAATACTGGCCACGAGGAGTAGGGCGAAGAGCCGGTGCGGCTCCGAGGCGCCTCCGAGATCGCTGCCCAAGGCGCCCGCAGCAAGAATGCCGCCGACGCCCAGGGCGATCGCAGCGGCCACGGCATCCCGCCAGTCGAGTCGAGCACCCAGCCATCGAGCCGACGCCTGACGCGAGTTCACGACCCAGCCGATGTAGCCAGCTGGCACGATTACGCCGAACGGCAGAAAGAAGGCGAAGACGTAGAGGTCCGCCTGCGCCTTCATCCGAAGGCCCCAAGCAGTGTGATTGAACACAGCGTTCGCGGCGTACGCGACCGCAACGATCGCAAGGGCGCTGCCCACGCCCCGCAGGAGCCGGTCGCGGTCTTGAATGGTCAATGGCGCCCCCTCGTCGGCCTAACTTATAATTCCACAGACCTACATATTTCTGCCTAGCAGCATATCCCGCAGCATATCTCGAACGGTACGTCTCGAGCCAATGGCGAATCGCTACGTGACGCGTGTTTGTCCGTCGCAGAACTCCATGCACAGCGTGATGTCCGGACGTGGATAACCGCTGAGGGAGCAGGGAGCCCGAGCCTCTCGGACGACAGAGCTACAGGTCGCGCAGCCCTATCAATGCGCCAGCGGATCCGGTCTCAGCTGAAAATGCACGACCAGCGGGCTCGACAACGTCTTTCCGGGCGCCCCCGCGCTCGCCGCGTCGACGCCTTCGATGTGCATCGGTGTGCGGTTGCCCGACGTCACCCAGAGCCCGCGGCCCTTCCACCCGGTTTTCGCATCGTCGATGCGCCCGTCCACTCCCTTGGCGAAGAATCCCATCGGATAGGGGACGCGCAGCTCGACAACCTTGCCGTACGCGAGCGCGTGGAGCGAATCGGAGAAGTTGCCGGTGCCGATCGGCGTGTTCGCGCCCAGGCCCAGGATGTCGTGCTGATCGACCCAAGTGTAGTACGGCGCCTCCGCGGCGCCGTCGCGTCCAGCGAACGACGGACCCGGCAACGGATAGAACGTCCAGCCCTCGGGGCACAAGTTACCCTCGGCCGCGCCCGGACCGTTCAGGCGTCCCTTGCACTTCGCGCGATCGAAGCTCGCGATGTGACCACTCGCCAGCGTGACCCACGCCACGCCGCGGCGATCGATGTCGAATCCGCGCATACCGTAGCCGGGTAGCGGCACGCGATAGACCTCAGTCAGCGCGGTCTCCGGCGGGTTCGAGCCGGGCTGCAGCCGCAGCACGTAGCCGGGATGGCCGATGTTCGAGCCCCAGATCGAGCCGTCGATGGGGTTGTACGCGATGCCGTAGAAGCCGAGCCCGATGCGCTTGTCCTTCGCGGGATCGTCGGGCTGAGTCGGCTCGACCCACGCGTCGCGCTTGCCGTTGCCGTTCGTGTCGACGATGAGCGGCGTCCAGCCCTGCGACTTGCCCGCGTCGCGCGTCTGCCAGAACAGCTTCGTGTTGACCCAGCCGACGAGGGCGAGCTCGTTCTGCAGATTGTTGCTGAGCCACAAGGTGTGATTGGCGTCCTCGCCGAAATTCAGATGATGCGTGCCGAAGCAGGTATCGATGAACGTGAACTGCTTGGTCTTCGGCTCGTACACCGTGACCTGTCGCGAGTTCTGCACGAAGCCGTCGGGCGTGCCCGTGAGCGGATAGACCTTCGCCGACGGGTGACCGGAGTCGGCGAAGCAGTAGCGCGGCGGATTCTTCGGGGAGCGCGACTGCGCCGTGTAATAGACGCGACCGTCCTGATCCATCATCGGGTTGTGCGCGTTGACCTTCGAGTCCCACACCTGCTCGGTGCCGAAGTACGGCGAGGGCGCCACGACCGGGTTCGCCAGCGCCGAGCTAGGCGCGTTCTGATCGCGCACCGGCACCTTCATCGTGGTCTTGGTGATCTTGACCGGGTCCAGAATCGGCAAGTCGTCGGTGCTGAGCTCGGCGGCGCCGTAGATCGGACCGAACGCGTTGACGGTCGGCTTGCGCCGATCGGTGAGCGCCAGGTCGTGAATGTAGTACTTCGGCGAGAGCCAGTCGTACACGGTCACCACGAGATTGCGCTCGACGCCATTGGGGCGCGGCGGGACCGCATTCGGTATCTCACCGGCGCGGATGCGATCGGTCCACTCGGCCAGGCGCTTGATGTGCCCGCCGTCCGACGTGTTGAACGTCCCGATCGTCCTCACCATCGTGCCGCCGCCCGGCCCCGACTGGAGCCGGCGCGTCCACGCGTCGATCGACGAGCTCTTCGATGCTTCGAGCGCCGCCGGGAATTCGCGCGTCGCCTTGTCGCCGAGCTGGTGGCAGTTACCGCACCCGTTGAGCTGAACGGCGTTGAGCCACTGTTCCTGACTTCGGAACGCGACGGGCATGCCGTTGCCGTCGGGCCCAGTGCCGGGAAAGAGGCCCTTGTCCGGGATCTTGAGCATCGAGAACCAATAGATCGCGGGATAGTACTCGGCGGCCGCCGCGGCGCTCGGCGCCGGCACGGCCGTCAGATTCACGGTCTGGCCGCATTGCGCCCGAACCTTCGGCGAGTCGACCAGCCCGTATCCGCGCACCCACACGTTGTAGGTCGCCTGCGGCAGGTCGGGGATCACGTAGCGCCCGCGATCGTCGGTGACGACCATCTTCGCGAACCTGGTGCCGAGATCGCTCGTCTCGGCAATGACCCAGACTCCGGCTTCTGGCCCGTTCTTGCCGGTGACCACGCCGCCGATGTCGTCATTGTCGATCTGAACCGTGGCGCCCGGGCTCGGTTGGGCCGACGGCCTCGCCGTGGGCCAGGTCGACGCGATGACGACGAGGATGAGGAGGACAGCGCCCGAGCAGATCCAGCGTGGGGTCGTCATGTCGGTCTACCTCGCGGTTTGAGGTTTCTTCGCGACGTGCCCGGTCCGGCCTAACCCGACGCGCGCACAATCCGCCCGAAGCGCGACCCTGTCAAGCTTGACAGCCGTCCCGACGCCGAGCCACGATCCTGCACCTATGTCCTTTCTCCAGTCGCGAACCCGTCTGGCGCGCGAAGGCGTCGGCAAGCCGATCTTGCGCAAGGAAGACGCGCGCCTGCTGGTCGGCGGCGGCTGCTACAGCGACGACGTCAACGTGCCCGGCCAGGCGTACGCGTGCTTCGTGCGCTCGCCCCACGCTCATGCCCGCGTGGGGCGCATCGAGACCGCGGCCGCGCGCGCCACACCCGGTGTGATCGCCGTATTCACAGGGGCCGACGCCGCCGCGGACGGGGTGAAGCCGCTCACGCACAGTCCGATGCCCGGCAACCCGCACGAGGACATGCTGCCGAGCCGGTGTGTAACCTTCATCGCGCCGCATCCGCCGATGCCGGCCGATCGCGTGCGCTTCGTCGGCGAGATCGTGGCGATGGTGATCGGTGCGACGCCGGGCGCGGCGCGGGATGGCGTCGAGCGTGTCGAGGTCGTGTGGACGCCGCTTCCCGCAGTGACCGCCAGCACGGCGGCCGCTCAACCCGGCGCGCCGATCCTCTACGACGGCACCGCCTCCAACGTGTGCGTCGACCGGAGCATCGGTGACGATGCCGCCGTCGCGCTCGCGTTCTCGCGGGCCGCGCATGTCGTCCGCGTGGACACCTGGGTCCACCGAGTCACCGGCGTGCCGATGGAGCCGCGCGCGGCGATCGGCGAGTGGGATCCCGCGACCGACCGCTACACTGTGCACGCCGGCGCCGGCGGCCTCGGCCGTACGCAGGTTGCTGTCGCCGGCGCGCTCGGCGTGCCCGAGAGCGCGGTGCGCGTCACCGCGCGCGACGTCGGCGGCAACTTCGGCACGCGCAACAGCAGCTATCCCGAGTTCGCGCTGGTCGCGTGGGCGTCGCGACGCCTCGAGCGCCCGGTGAAGTGGACCGGAGAGCGGCGCGAAGCCTTCATGGCCGATTACGGCGGCCGCGATCTCACGGCCCGCGCCGAGCTCGCGCTCGACCGCGAGGGCAACTTCGTCGCGTTCCGCGGCGCCAATACGAGCAACATCGGCGCGCACGCCGTGTCGTTCCATCCCCTCAACAAGGGCATGGCGTTGACCGCCACCGTCTATCGCATGCCAATCGTGTCGGTGCACGGGCGCGCCGTCGTCACCAACACGACGCCGACGACGCCGTACCGGAGCGCCGGCCGGCCCGAGATCATGTTCATCATGGAGCGGCTGATCGATCTGGCCGCGCGGCGCCACGGGTTCGATCGGCTCGAGCTCAGGCGGCGCAACCTCGTGCCTCCGACCGCGATGCCGTACACGAATCCGATGGGGCTGGTCTACGACAGCGGCGACTATCAAGCCGCGTTCGATCGCGCGGTCGAGCTCGCCGACTGGAAGGGCTTCGAGGGCCGACGCGCCGAGGCCCGCCGTCGCGGGCGCTACCGCGGGATCGGCGTGGCCAACTACATCGAGCTCAACACGGGCTTTCCGCGTGAGCGCGCGCACATCACCGTCAGGCCCGACGGCGTCGTCGACCTCGTGCTCGGCACGCTCTCGTCGGGGCAGGGCCACGCGACGAGCTTCGCCCAGCTGCTGGTCGAGTGGCTCGGCGTCGAGCTCGGCGAGGTGCGGCTGATCACGGGCGACACCGACGTCACCGTGGTCGGCGGCGGCGCGCACTCGGCGCGCGCGCTCAGGCTCGCCGCGGTGGTGATGGCGAAGGCGTCGGATCAGATCGTCGAGAAGGGCCGGCGCGTCGCCGCGTGGATGCTCGAGGCGGCGGTGGACGACGTCGAGTTCTCGGCGCGCCGGTTCAGAGTGAAGGGGACGGACCGCTCGGTCGATCTGTTCGACGTCGCGCGTGCGGCTGCGCGCGCCGATGCGCCTGCCGACGCCCGCGGGCCGCTCGACGGCCTCAGCGACGAGACCATGCCGCTGCCGTCGTATCCCTACGGCACCGCGGTGTGCGAGGTCGAGGTCGATCCGGACACCGGCGAGGTTTCCCTGGTGCGCTACACCACCGTGGACGACTGCGGGCGCGCCGTCAATCCGATGATCCTGCATGGCCAGACGCACGGCGGCATCGCGCAGGGCGTGGGGCAGGCGCTCTGGGAAGCTTGCGCCTATGATGCATCGACCGGTCAGCTGCTCTCGTCGACGATGATGGACTACGCGATGCCGCGCGCGGACATGCTGCCCTCGTTCACCACCGAGATCAGCGAGGTGCCCTCCACGGCGCATCCGCTCGGCCTGCGCGGCGGCGGCGAGGGCGGGACGACGCCGGCGCTCGGCGCGGTGGTCAACGCGATCGTCGACGCGCTCGCCGAGCTCGGCGTCGAGCACATCGAGATGCCGGCCACCTCCGAGCGCGTCTGGCGCGCGATCCAGGAGGCGCGCCGCAACCCGTCGTC
>JACXTT010003975.1_pt1 | contig 22246 bp, 20 predicted proteins | sample 9270951 | NCBI WGS metagenome assembly JACXTT01 (sample SAMN15532306, study PRJNA645909) | rock metagenome | isolation source: weathered quartz diorite | place: Puerto Rico | collected 2017-06-21
AGAAAATGGTAGAGGACCGCCTGGTCCAACAGTTGTTTCAGCTGGTGAGAAAAAGGATGACCAGGGGCTTCGGGCAACTCACTGCGATACCAGAAATCCTCTTGCCTCTGCCGATGCTTGCGCATTCCCATCGCCATAGCAGAATCTTAAGCTGAAACATTCTCAGCTCAAAGTGATTTTAGACACGGGCTGATAGGCCAGGGTCGATATAGCGCGATGATCGCGATGCTCGTCGATGGGCCATTGCGTAAATACCACGTCCGGCCTCTCCGCCTCCAGAATTTTCTGGAACGCATCATAATGCGCGGCGTCCACCACCGCCCTTCCGTTCAGCTGCCCGGCAAAAGCGGGACGCGCTTTCAGAATTTCGCACGCTTTCATCGCCTCCGCCACCCGCACCGGGCTCGCGTCCTCCACCGGCGGTTTCTCCAGATAACCCGAGTCGCCCCGATTCAGATAAAGCAGAACCACTTCATGACCCAGCTCCGTATACCGCGCCACCGTTCCCCCGCATCCGTATTCCGGATCGCCCGGATGCCCGCCCGCCACTATCACTTTCAGTTTCCTCGATCCTTTGGCCTGCTCTCCCCCCGCCGCGGCCGCCGCCAGCCCCGCGCCCACAAACAATGTTCGCCGCGAAATCCCGCCCATTCCCGCCTCCCGCAAAATTGTGACATGTTCCACTCATCGCCCCGCGCTACGATGGAACGCGATCATGATTATCCTGATGGCCGGTCTCCCAGGCACCGGCAAGAGCACTCTTTCGCGCGCGCTGGCCGCCGACGGCCACGCCGTTGTCCTCGATAAAGACGAAATCCGCGCCGCCCTTTTCCCGCCCGCTTACGTTGAATACTCAGCCCGGCAGGATGACTTCTGTCAGACCCTCATGCTCGATACCGCCGCCTACTTACTCGAGCGTCACCCCGGCCTGCGCATCTTTCTTGACGGCCGCACGTTCTCACGCGCCTATCAAATCCAGAACGCCATCGCCGCCGCGGACAAACTGCGCACTTCCTGGCGGATCATCGAGTGCGTCTGTTCCGAAGACGCCGCCCGCACCCGCATCGAGGCATCCCGCGCCTCCCACCCCGCGCTCAACCGCACTTACGACCTTTACCGCAAACTGCAAATAGAATTCGAACCCATCCCGCCGCCGAAGCTGGTCGTCGACACCGGCCAGCCACTGGATAAGTGCGTCGATACGGCCCGCGCGCACCTACTTACTAACCGCCTCTAACTTGCTCCGCAGCTCTTCCGCTTTCACATACTCCGTTCGCAAGTCGCCCCAACAGACCCACACCCGCCCCAGCCGCGCGAAGAGCCCCCCGTGGTCGTAAGTCAAAACCACGCTGGCATTCTCTTTCGGATCTGCCTTCAGATCCTTCGGCCACGCCACCACGATGATTCCCTGGTCGAGCATCTGCTTCCAATACGGGCTGCGCAGAGGGAGCGAAGTCGCCGCCAGATCCTCCGCCCGCTCCGGCCACCGCCCCGTATTCGTGTGGAATTCGTAAATACTCGATCCCACAAGCCTCAAATGCAGCTGAATCGCCTGGTGCGGGATGCTGCCGCGGTCGAAATAATCGAACACGATGCCAATGACGAGCGAGGCCAGACCCATTACGACCGCCACCACGATCCATTTCTTCACCCGCCCACCGCCTTCATGTATGACGATAGCACCGCGACCATACGCGTCCCGCGCGACCGTGTCCCACCGCCCACATATGTGTCCGCCCGCCAACAGGCTGTTTTGCCTTGCGCGTCTCATCTAAATGCTCTACACTTTGGTTTATAAAGTGCTTCACAGTATAGTATGACCGCACGGATTGCCGCCATCACGTTCATCCTGATCTGCACCAGCATCGCCTGGTTCATCCTCGCGGGGACGATTGATCACCGCACTTACCAGTCGGACGATAAGCTGCGACCCGGCGTCGCTTCCATCTGGGGCTCTCCTCAGGAGCAGGGTCCGCCCTCCGCATCCTATATGGAGGTTGAGCAGGAAAAAATCGAAAGCGTAACCGACGGCCATAAGACTACCCGCCTGGTGCCCCGCCGCAGCACCGTCCAGCTTCCGCTAGATTCCAGCCGCATCCAGGTAACCTTATCCCTGGCCCATCGTCAGAAGGGACTCCTTTGGTACAGCACCTACGTTGTGGACTTCGCCGGCGTCTATACCTTTCACAACCCAACGGCCGACCCGCGGATGCTCACCTACGCAGTCAAGTTTCCAGCCGAGCACGCCATATACGACGGCCTAGTGATGGAAATCGACGGGGCGCCCGCTGCCCCTCTCCTCGGATAAGCAAGGCGCCAGCGTCGCCGCGGTGCTCGGGCCAAACCAAGCGGCCAAACTGAGGATCGCTTACCGCTCCCACGGACTGGAAAGCTGGCGCTACCGGCTTGGCAACGAAGTTAGCCAGGCGCGCGACTTCATGCTCGATGTGAAGACCAACTTCAGGCAGATCGACTTTCCATTGAACGCGCTCTCCCCTACCGAAAAGCACGAGACGCCGGGCGGTTGGGACCTCGTCTGGCGCTACAGCAACTTGATCAGCGGCTTCCAGATCGGCGTCACCATGCCCGAGAAGCTGCAACCCGGGCCGCTCGCCGGGCAGATCAGCTATTTCGCGCCGGTTTCTTTACTGCTGTTCTTTTTCCTGATGTTCATCATTATACGCTGCGTTCGATCGATCTGCACCCCATGAATTACTTCTTCCTTGCGGCGGCGTTCTTCGCTTTTCACCTGCTGCTGGCTTACCTGGTAGATCACATCTCCATTCACGCCGCGTTCCTGATCTGCTCGGTGGTTTCGGTGTTCCTGGTAGTGACCTACCTGAGGCTGGTGGTCGGCCCTCGGTTCGCCCTGGTCGAAGCCGGCGGCGCACAGTTCATCTATCTGGTCCTGTTCTCCTACGCGTTCTTCCTGCAGGGCTTCACCGGCCTCACCGTTACCATCGGCTGTATTGTGACGCTCTTCGTGGTGATGCAGATCACCGCGCGCGTACGCTGGTCCGAGAAGTTCGCGCGCCCCGGAGTTCGTTGACCACTTGTTGAGAGTAAGTCCGCTGCTTGGTTCCTCACGCGGACGCCTCTTGTGTATGTACTACCATGTAGCTACGGCACGTTAGTCACGAACGAAGGACCTGTGAAAAGAATTACGAAAGCTCAAGAAAAAGAGATTCTAGCTCTGCGGCGCATGGAGAACGAGAAAATCGACCTCACCGATATTCAGCCCTCACAAGATTGGGACAAAGCGGTCGTTGGCAAGTTCTACCGGCCCATCCCCAGTCGGCTGCTCACCCCGGCGGATCCGGAATAGAGAGCTTGCGGCAGATTCTTTTAGCGAGCAGGTTTGAGATTTCGCCGTGTCTCGGCACGGCTTCCGCGTGCCCGGTCTGCGGATTCTCCCAGAGCGAGTGCTCCTTGCCTTCCCGCCGCAAGATACAGCCGTGCCGCCGAAGATGGCGAAGCAGCCCTTCGCGCCTCATCCAACGACGACGAGTTCCTGCTTTGCGTCGACTGGCATTGAACGCAAGGAGTCCTCGCGCCGGTGTTCCAGAACCAGTGCGATCGCCTCCTTGAGATTCGCCAGACACTCTTCCCGTGTCCGGCCCTGCCCGTTCGCCCCAGGCACCTCGGCGCAATAGGCGATGAACCACGGACCATCCTGCTCGACAATTGCTGTGAACTCGTTGCGCATTGGTTCTATTTTAGCTCCCGGCCGTCTGGCGCGTGTCGCCACTCTATTGTGGCCCGGCGAACGTGCAGGTGCAGGATGAATCCGAATGGGGGAAGCCAGGAGCGGAAGCCAGGGACAGACGGACCGTATTCCCACTCTTACTCTGGTGTCATGAATTAGATCGATTCTTGGGCGGAATCGAGGTGACGTTCATGGACCCGCCTCTCTCAAATCTCCAATATCACCGGCATGATCAGCGGCCTTCGCGACGTCTGCTTCTGAATGTATCTCTTCAAATCCGCCCGGATCTTCTCCTTCATGACGCCCCAGTCGGTCATCTCTTCCGGGTTCGAAGTCTCGAGCGTCCGCTGCACCACCTGCCGCGCCGCCTGCATCAGCTCGCTTGCGCCATCCTCGGCCCCCGTGAAGCCGCGGCTCACCAGCTCCGGCACGCTTTCCACGCGCCCCGTGTGCTTGCTGATCGCGATAATCGGCAGCACGATGCCATCTTCCGAGAGATGCCGCCGGTCGCGGATCACCACGTCTTGCACCACCTCGTCCACCGACCCCGAATCGATGCAAACTCTCCCCACCGTCACGTTCTCGCCGCGCCGCGCGCCGTGGTCGTCGATATCCAGCGTCTCGCCAGTCTGCATCACGAAAATTTCTTTCAGGCCCGAATGCCGCAGATGCTCTGCCAGCCGCGCGTGTTTATCCATCTGCCGGTACTCGCCGTGGATCGGGACGAAATAGCGCGGCCGTACCAGGTTCAGCACCAGCCGCAGCTCTTCAACGCTCGCGTGCCCGGAAACATGCAGCGGCGGGTTCATGCTGCCGTACATCACATCCGCGCCGCGCCGCGCTAGGTGGTCCACCATCCGGTAGATCGGCTTCTCGTTCCCCGGAATGATGCGCGAGCTCAGCACCACCGTGTCCCCGCGCTCCACCGATATGTGTTTGTGATTGTCCACCGCCGCGCGCGAGAGCGCCGACATCGGCTCGCCCTGCGTCCCCGAAATCAGCACCGTCACTTTGGATGGCGCTGTGGCCATCACGTCCTGCGGCCGGATCAGCACGCCGTCGGGAATGCTCAATAACTTGAGATCATGCGCGATTTCGGAAACGCTGGTCATGCTGCGCCCGATAATCGCCACCTTGCGCCCGAACTCTTCGGAAATGTCCAGGATCTGCTGGATGCGGTGAATCGACGAGCTGAAACACGAGACGATGATGCGCCGCTCGGCGCGGTTGAAGATGTCTTCGAACCGCGGCCGCACTGCCCGCTCCGATTCTGAGTAGCCGGTCCGGTCGGCGTTGGTCGAGTCCGACAGCAGCAGCAGCACCCCCCGCTTGCCGTAATCGGCCAGCGTGTGCAGGTCGAACAGCTCGTTGTCCGTCGGCGTCGGATCCACCTTGAAATCGCCCGTGTGGATAACCACCCCGACCGGCGTCGTGATGGCCAGCGCCAGCGCGCTCACAATCGAGTGCGTCACGTGAATAAACTCGATCTTGAACGGCCCGATTTCTAGCAGGTCGTGCGGTTTGACTGTATGGAACTCGACTTCTTCCGGTAGGTCGAATTCCTCCAGCCGCCGTTCCACCAGCGCCAGCGTAAACGCCGTTCCATACACCGGAACGTTCAGATCGGCCAGGAAAAACGGCACCGCGCCAATGTGGTCCTCATGGCCGTGCGTCAGAAGGAGGGCCCGGACGTGCTGCCGGTTTTCGCGCAGGTAGGTCAGGTCCGGCGTTACCAGGTCGACGCCCAGCAGCTCGTCCTCGGGAAACATCATTCCGGAATCGATTACCAGGATGTCGTCTCCGAACCGGAGAGCCATCATGTGCATCCCGAACTCGCCTAATCCGCCGAGTGGGATAACTTTCAGTTTGTTTGCCAAGGGGTTGCCTAAACGTTTAGTGTACAGGCCAGTTGCCCAAAAATAGAAATGCTCACCCCGAAGGGTGAGCATTCAATCCCCCTGTTCTACCAGGGTGATGTTCGATGGGAGAACCATTTTCGACGGCTTCGCAACCGTCAAAAACTTTGGTGATAGGATATTAAATTTTCCCGCGCATTCAAGTCAAGTAAAAAACCCCGCGAAAAATAAGGCTTCTAAGCGTTGGCAGCTTGGGAACTTATCGTTCCGCCGCATTTCCAGAGCATCTGTGGAAAAAGATCTGGCAGCCCGATTTCGTCTGGCCATTTTAGGGCTAAACCAAAGATAACCTGCACTTTACGGATCTCTGAGATGGAGCGTGATCACGGATTCCGCCTCGCCTGCCGGCCCGGTACGCCGCAGTATTGCCCGGGCGCCGCCAAACGAGAGGCCGGCCACGAGGCAGAACGCCAGCAGTATCGCTATGAGTTTAAAGGCATTTATGACCAGGTTGCCAATGTTGTCGCGGGCCCCCGAAACGCGCTCATCTAGGGTGATTTTGGGCTCATACCGGATCTGCGCCAGCAGCCGTTCGGCGTCGTCGGCACTGGGCGGCGAGAGTACCACCGCCACAAGCGGACCCGCCCGTTTTACCATGGCACCCGAAATCCGCTGGAAATCCACAACCCGTTCACGGGCGATCTGAGGGGTAGGGTATGAAAAGATGGCCAGCTTCATTTCACCCCCAGCGGCCTTGAACGTCGCTAGTTGCGCCTCGGCGCCGAGGTGGAAGCCGGCGGTCGAGGGGGAAATAGCGGGGCTAAACCGTTGGAGGCCAGCAGGCCCGGTGATATATCGTTCCGAGTTTGGAACTAGCCCCTTTTCAGGCAGATAGCCCATCAGGGCGGGTAGGGGAGAATCGTCCAGGCTGGGGAGGCCCTGAATCAGTGCCCCGATCTCCGCCGCCGTCGGCTTGTAACCCTCGAAAAGCAGGACATAATTGCCATGGGCCAGCATCACTGCATGGGCCCTTTCGATAGCGAGTCTGCCCAAAGGTGATGCTTTGGCCTCAGCGGGGCGCCGCCAGTCGAATACCCCCAGAGCGCCGGTGGAGTCCTGGAGGCGGTAGGCGGTCGCGGTGAATTTTTGATCTCCGGACTCGTACCTGGCCTGCTCGGCCTGCTGGAAGCCGTATTCTTCCCAAACAGAGCGGTCGGAGACTTCGATGGGTTGTCCGGCAGCGCGATGGAAGGCGCCGAAGTTATCCGGCCAGATGCCGGCGAAAGAGAGCGCTGGAAGTAGAATCGCAAAAAGAAACTTCATCACTGTTGTCTTAGACGCACTCCGCCCGTGCGCCGGATCTCTATAAATCTATTTTATGCCCTGTGCGGGTATGGTGAGCGCCATGGCTTCAAGTAACTTTCCGGGCGCGACCGGTTTCGAGACGTAGCCGTCCATGCCATGGGCCAGGCAGAACTCCCGCTGACCGGCAAGAGCGTTTGCGGTGAGAGCGATGACCGGCGTACGCTTGCCGGCGCCTTTCTCCGCTTCGCGAATAACCCGGGTCACTTCGAGCCCATCTATTTGCGGCATCTGTATATCGAGGATTACCAGGTCAAACGTGCCCTTCTGGAAAAGGTCGAGCGCTTCGCGACCGTTCGTGGCCAGAGTGAGGCGCTGGCCCCAACGTTCCAACAGACGACTCACTACCTTCAGGCTACCGAAGTCATCGTCGGCGACAAGAATGTTGAGCGAGCCGAGCTGCGTCTTGGCCTCGGAATCCAGGGCGGGGCTAAGGGTCATCCCGGCCCGCGTTTGCAGAGGCCTGGAGGCGGCCGCGCCCGCTCCCAATTTACTGAAGCACGCCGAGAAGCAGAACGTGCTGCCCTCGCCCAGCTGGCTGTCCACCCAGAGCCTGCCTCCCATCAGCTCAACCAGGCGCATCGAAATGGTCAAGCCCAGGCCGGATCCCCCATGCTTGCGGGTGGTGGAGCCGTCAGCCTGGCAAAACGACTTGAAGATGATCTGCTGCTTTTCGGGCGCGATCCCGGGTCCGGTGTCCCGGACGGCAAACGTGAGGCAGATGGCGGTTGCGTCCTGTGAATCGACGTGCACCTCGATTCTTACCGAGCCTTGTTCGGTGAACTTGATCGCATTGCCCAGCAGGTTCAGCAGCACCTGCCGGAGCCGCAGCGGATCGATTAAAAGGGTATCGGGGATCTCGGGTGGGGCGCTCCAGCCGACTTCGAGACCTTTGTTAGCCGCGGCGGACTTCAGGAAGTGGGTAGTCTCCTCGAGTACCTTGACGACCGAAGTCGGAACGGGGTCCAATTCCATACGCCCGGCCTCGATTTTCGAAAGATCCAGAATGTCATTCAACAAGGAGAGCAGAGACTCCGCCGAGCTCATTACGTCGCCCAGGTACTCCTGAAGCTCCTCGCGAGAACTAGTGTCCATGGCTAAGGCGGTCATGCCCAGAATGGCGTTCATGGGCGTGCGAATTTCGTGGCTCATGTTGGCCAGGAACTCGCTTTTGAGCTGCGTCGCCTCCTTGGCTGAATGCAGCGCCAGAGCCAGCTCGTCCAGGGCGATGGCCAGCTCCCCGTTTTTCTTGCGCAATTCCGCGGTCTGCGAACGGTTACGGCGGCGCAGGATGAGGACCCAGGCCGAGGTCACGAGCGTTACCAGCAAGGCAAATCCCAGCATGGACAGAGCCCGGTTGCGGGTCCACCAGGAGGGACTACGGACCAGGACGACGTCGGCGGGGGAACGCAGCCGGATTTTGAAAGACTGCGGCACGCCGACGATGTCCTTCTCAATCACGCAGATTCCGGTGACCTGAATCAGACTGCCCTCGCGCAGTTCTAGCGGTGCTTGGCCTTTGTTGCGGTCTGTGATGGCGCTAAAAACAGTGCTGCCTTGCTGGACACTGAGCACCTCCTCATTGGGAAGCGACACAAGCGCGGTCAGCGTTCCCTCTACAGTGACCAGGGAGGCGTCATATTTATCATCGGCGAGCGCCTCAGCCGCCTTGATTGCGCTGGTTGAGGGAAGTGGACCAGCGCCGCGCGTCCGGTAGATGGCGTCTTTAAGGGTGGGCCTGTAATCGACAAAGCCGGCAAAACCGACGACATCGACATGATCGCCGGGCGCCAGCCGCGTAGTCTGACTGGAATGGACCTCGACGGTGGCCGATTGATCCGCAATGTAAAAGACTTCGCGAAACACGGCCGTGACAATTCCGGAAACCATGACGCGATGGGACGGCAACCCTGTGAAAGTGTATGTCTGAAGGTCGGCGACGGGCCGGGAGGGGACGGCGAAGGGATCGGCGGGGCCGGCTTCGATGGTTTCGATGCCCTCGAGGGTGGGAACAAAAACCACGACCCCGATGATCTGATTTCTTTGATTGAACGTGGCGCCACACACGCCGGAGGCGCGCACGCGGGAGTCTACCAGACCGGGAGGAACGGTCTTCCGGTTGAGAACGTGGACTTGAACGCGGCCACCGGGCATCTCCAGGGTCAGGCGAAGGGAAGAATCAGCCCCATACAACTCGGCGGACCGAACGATCCCTTCAACTTGAACTCTGCGGGCGTCCACGCTGGTGGAGGCCATTTCTTCGAAGGTGACCTGCTTGGCTCGTGGCAGCGGCGCGTGCCCGATGACTTTCCATCGCGGCGCGCGGATATCGGGAGCGAAGTCGGTTTGAGCGGTGATGCCCCACAATTCGATCAACTGGCCCGGCTCGGTTTCCGGCAGGCTGGCATCCCAGCCCACCCAGGTGCTTCCGGTTGCATCCTGGATGAACAAGTCGGGCGCGGGGGCATATCCACTGAAATAAGTGACGACGGCTGTCAGGTGCACCGGATAACCCTGGCGAGCCTGATCGCGCGTGAGTTTGCGGACTTCGGCGATGTGAGTGAGAACTGGCAAGGGTGAATGCGAGGGCGTGGTCTGAGCGTGACCTGCAGGAATGGAAAGCGCGGCGAGAGCTACGGCGGCCCCAAGCGCGCTAGCGCAGAACTTATTTTGCAACGTACAGACCCGCTCCGATGGCATTTGAGAAGAGGCACTTCCGACCGCGCCGGATCAGGGCGTGGACGGGCGATCCGTGGAAGCTAAAGCCTTCCACTATTACCAGTTTCACGGCAACGGCGGGGTGAGGACAATGTGCAAAAGGGATAACGTAAAAAGCGCTAACGGAGGTTAGGGGAGCGAGGGCTTTAGCTCACGTCCCGTGGCACTTTTTGTATTTCTTACCGCTGCCGCAGGGGCAGGGGTCGTTGCGGCCGACTTTGTCGCCTTTGATGACCTGTTTGTTGACGCCGTTCGAGCCATCGCCGCCGACCATTTGCAGCTCGGCCAGCTCTTTTTCCTTTTTGCGCTGGATGTTGCGCGTGAAGTCTTGGATGGAGGTCTGGGCGATGGCGCGCTGCCGCTCGGCGTCCGCGGACGTCTCCGACTCCGCTTCGTCCTCCTCGTAGCCGGATTCGTCAATATTGAAGGGGAGCCGCGGCCGGCCTCCTTCGCCGGGCTCTTCGGCGATTTGCAGGAAGAACAGCAGGCGGACGGTTTCGTCCTCGATGCGGTTCATCATGGCCTCGAAGAGCTCGTAGGATTCCTTTTTATACTCGACCAGCGGATCTTTCTGGCCGTAGCCGCGCAGTCCGATGCCTTCCTTGAGGCTGTCGATCGAGAGCAGGTGGTCTTTCCAGTGATCGTCGATGACCTTGAGCATGATCCAGCGCTCGCTCTGGCGCATGAGGTCGGCGCCGATGAGGTCTTCCTTCTGCTGGTACTTCTGGGCGAGCTGCTCGTTGATCACATCTTCGAGGGCTTCGCGCTGGAGGCCTTCGAGCTCGTGGACGTCGATCTTGTGGCCGAACTGGCTGAGAACGTCGTTGCGGAGGCCGCTCAAATCCCAGGTATCGGGATGAGTGCCTTCAGGGCAGCGGAGATCTATGGCGGCGCCGAGCACACCGCGCACCATTTCCATGACGTGCTCTTTTTGATCGAGGCCCTCGAGCAGCGCGCGCCGCCGGCCGTAGACGGCCTTGCGCTGCTTGTTCATGACGTCGTCGTACTCGATGAGGTGCTTGCGGGCCTCGAAGTTCTGGACTTCGACGGCCTTCTGGGCGGCGGCGATGCGCTTGCTGATGAGGCGCGACTCGATGGGCACGTCTTCTTCCATGCCCAGGCGCAGCATGAGGTTCTGCATGCGCTCACCGCCGAAGATACGCAGGAGGTCGTCCTGCAGCGAGAGATAGAAACGCGAGCTGCCGGGATCGCCCTGGCGGCCAGCGCGGCCACGGAGCTGATTATCAATGCGGCGGGACTCGTGGCGCTCCGTCCCAAGAATGTGGAGACCGCCGAGCGAGACCACTTCGTCGTGCTCGGCATCGGTTTCCTGCTTGTATTTCTGGATGGCGGCGTCCCACGCGGCGCGTTCCGGCGTCCCGACGGCGGCGATTTGCAGGGTGTCGGGGTCCTTGCCCTGCTTGCGAAACGCTTCCTTGGCCATGAACTCGGCGTTACCGCCGAGCAGAATGTCGGTACCGCGGCCAGCCATGTTGGTGGAGACCGTGACCATGCCCTTGCGGCCAGCTTGCGCGACGATGAAAGCTTCCCGCTCGTGATGCTTGGCGTTCAGAACCTCGTGATCGACGCCCATGCGCTTGAGCAGGCCGGACAACCGCTCGGACTTTTCGACCGAGATGGTGCCCACGAGCACCGGCTGGCCCTTTTCCTGGAGGGTCTTGATCTCCTTGGCGGCGTTGCGGAACTTCTCCTCCTCAGTGCGGTAGACGACGTCGTCGAATTCCTTGCGGATCATCGGCCGGTTGGTGGGGATGACGGTTACGTCGAGATTGTAGATTTTCTGGAATTCGGCGGCTTCAGTTTCCGCGGTACCGGTCATGCCGGCCAGCTTCTTGTACATGCGGAAGTAATTCTGGAAGGTGATAGTGGCGAGGGTCTGGTTCTCGCGCTCGATCTTGACGTTTTCCTTGGCTTCCACGGCCTGGTGGAGACCATCGGACCAGCGGCGGCCGGGCATGAGGCGGCCGGTGAACTCATCGACTATGATGACTTGCCCGTCCTTGACGACGTAGTCTTTATCGCGCTGGAACAGCACGTGCGCCTTGAGCGACTGCTCGACATGGTGCTTCCACTCGATGTTGGCCATGTCGTAAATGTTGGGCACGTTAAGCAGCTTGGCGACCTTGTCGTACCCTTCTTCGGTAAGGCCCACGGCGCGGTGCTTTTCGTCGACGGTGTAGTCGCCGGTGGTGTATTTTTCTCCAGGCTCCTTGCCTTCGATCTCCTCGCCGCGGACCAGCTTGGGGATGATGCGGTTGACCTTGAAATACTTGTCGTTGGATTCCTCGCTGGGGCCGGAGATGATGAGCGGGGTGCGCGCTTCGTCCACCAGGATGGAGTCCACTTCGTCAACGATGGCGAAGTGATGGCCGCGCTGCACGCAGTCCTCGATGCGGAACTTCATGTTGTCGCGGAGGTAGTCGAAACCGAATTCGTTGTTGGTGCCGTAGGTGATGTCGCAGTTGTAATTTTCCTTACGCTCCTCGTCGTCGAGGTCGTGGACGATGACGCCGACCGACATGCCGAGCCCCTTGTAGATGCGGCCCATCCACTCGGAGTCACGATGGGCCAGGTAGTCGTTGACGGTGACGACGTGAACGCCCTTGCCCTCGAGCGCGTTCAGATAAACGGGCAGAGTCGCGACCAGAGTCTTTCCTTCACCGGTCTTCATCTCGGCGATTTTGCCGGTATGCAGCACCATGCCGCCGATCAACTGGACGTCGAAGTGCCGCATATTGAGGAAGCGGCGGCCGGCTTCGCGCACCACGGCGAAGGCTTCGATAAGCAGGTCATTGAGCGGGGTGCCCTGGGCCAGGCGCTCGCGAAACTCGATGGTCTTGGCGGCCAGATCGATGTCGGAGAGCTCGCGCATTTGGGGTTCGAGCTCATTGATGGCGGCGATGTCCGGCAACATGCGCTTGACTTCGCGCTCGTTCTTGGTGCCGAAGATCTTGGCCAGGACGAGGTCGATCATGCAGGTAATCTCTAGGGGGGACCCTTTCTATTTTACCGCAGGATGGGATTTTCAGCCGCGAATGCCGCCCACGTTCCGGGCGTTGGCTGCGTCTGAGATATTGGCGGAGCTATGAAGACCATACTGCTGGCTGGAATGATTGCGTCCTCGATGGCGGCGCAGACGATGACGGAACCGCCGCCCTTGCTGCAACTGATCCGTAAACCGAGGATAGGCGCCTCGCCGATCCGGCCCTATGCCGAGGCGCGGGCGGCGGTGAACGTAATCGGGATGACGGCAGTGACGGGGACGCCGGAAGTCTGGCTGATGGAAGCGCACCTGGCGTTCGCCAGCATTGAGGACCTGGACAAAGCCGTCAGCACCGTCGCGCCGGCTGGTCCGCTGAATGAGTCATCGAGCCAGACGCAAGAGGACGTGCTTCCGCCAGGCAGAGCCTTGATCGGGCTGTACCGGCCAGACTGGAGTTACCGCTCGTCGCAAGCCATCCGCTTGTTCCCGGCGGCACGCTACTTTCATGTGTCCATTTACCGGATCCGGCCGGGCGCGGACGCGGAGTTCGGTGAACTGGTGCGGCTGCGGAGACAGGCCATGGACAGGGCCAATTTTGACAGGCCGGACGTCGCATACCAGGTGATTTCAGGTGCTCCCGCGGGAACCTACATGTTTCTGGCTCCGCTGACCTCACTCAAGACGCTGGATGACGGTGTGGCCAAAATGCCGGTGTTTGCGGAGGCTTTTGCGGCGGCGGAGGAGACGGCGGGAAAAAAGCTGGCCGCCGAAGCCGAGATCAACCGCGAGCATCTGCTATTCCGCGTGGAACCGCGCATCAGCTGGGTGTCGGACGATTTTGCATCGGCGGACCCTGGGTTCTGGCGGGGAACAGCTAAGGAACAGTAGGCGTCAAAGCGATCCCGTGTAGAATTACAGACCGGAGCGGATCGCGATGCAGCTACTTTCGTGGGAGCAAGTCAATACCGAGGTAATGAATGCCAATATCCGGCGCAAGGTGATTCACGGGCGAACGGGCCATGGTAGCGCAAGTATTTATCGCCAAGGGCGGCGTGGTGCCAACCCATCACCACGAAAGCGAGCAGCTCACTTACATCATGGAAGGCGCGCTCGAGTTCGAGCTGGAAGGCCGGACAGTGGTAGTACGGAAAGGCGAGGTGCTGCACTTTCCGTCGAACGTTCCGCATCGCGCCGTAGCGCTCGAGGACACGCTGGATCTCGACATCTTCAGTCCCATCCGCGTGGACTGGCTGACGGGGCAGGACCATTACCTGCGCGGGGGCCAGTGATGGATCTTGGGTTGAAAAACCGGGTGGCGGTTGTGGCGGCGTCGAGCCAGGGCCTGGGGAAGGGCGTGGCACTGGCGCTGGCGCGCGAGGGAGCGAAGCTGGCGATCTGCGCCCGGAGCAAAGGCGCGATTCAAAAAGCGGCGGACGAGATCCGCGGAGCGACCGGCGCGGATGTACTGGCGAGGGCCACGGACGTGACGAAGTACGGTGAAGTGCGGCTGCTGGTGGCGGAGACGATGGAGCGGTTCGGGCGCATCGACATCTGCGTGACGAATGCGGGCGGGCCCCCATCGAAAACGTTCGCCGAGACGACAGTAGAGGACTGGGCGGCGGCCGTGGATCTCAATCTGATGAGCACGGTGTACTTCGCGCGCGAAGTGCTGCCGCTGATGCAGAAGCAGCGCTGGGGAAGGTTCATTACAATACCTTCGGTGGCCGTGAAGCAGCCGATTGACGGGCTGATCCTTTCGAATGCAGTGCGCTCGGCCGTCAGCGGTCTGGTGAAGACGCTGGCGAATGAGTACGGGAAATACAACGTCTTAGTGAATAACGTCTGTCCGGGATATACGCGTACAAACAGGCTGATGGAACTAGCAGGGAATCTCGCCAAGAGCAGCGGCGCGCCAGTGGATCAAGTGGAGCAGCGGTGGACCAGCACCATTCCTCTGGGGCGGCTGGGCGAAGTGGAAGAATTCGCAAATGTGGTGGCGTTTCTGGCGTCAGAGAGAGCAAGTTACCTCACGGGCATGTCAATTGCCGTAGATGGCGGGTTAGTTAAGGGTATCTACTAACTACCCGTATTTACTTGACAAATTACTGTATTCCAGTAAGATAACGAGCCTGGAGGGATTCACAGCATGAAACGAAAATTCCTGGTGTGCCTGGCTGGATGCGTGGTTGCAGCGTATGGGGTTCGCGCGGACGACAACAGCAGCGAAGACCGAAGCGCGTGTAAAGACGTGCCAGACCCATCGGCGGTGGACAGCGCCTTAGCCGCGGTTGTGGGTGGCGGCAACAACGGCGGGCTGGGTAATAACATGTGGGCGACGATCGTCAACCGTGACGGCGTGGTTTGTTCGGTGACCTTCACGGGAGCGGACCGGGGCGCGCAGTGGCCTGGCAGCCGCGTGATTTCAGCGCAAAAAGCCAACACGGCAAATGCCTTCAGCCTGACTAAGTTTGCGTTGTCCAGCGCCAATCTGTACGCCGCGGTGCAACCGGGCGGCAGCTTATTCGGATTGCAGCTCAGCAATCCCGTGGACACGAGTGCTGCTTACGGCGGTAACTCCAGGAACTACGGGCAATCGAACGATCCGATGGTGGGTCAGAAAATCGGAGGGATCAACGTATTCGGCGGGGGCCTGGCACTCTACAACAGCCAGGGCACTCTGGTGGGCGGGCTGGGCGTCAGCGGCGACACATCTTGCACGGACCACGTGGTTGCGTGGAAGGTGCGCCATGCGATCAACTTCGACGACGTTCCGGGCGGAGTGGGCGCGATGAATACCGACAACATCATTTTCACCGCGAGCCCTTTCCAGCATCCCTCGTGCGATGCCGTAGGCACGCCTTCCTCGACGATTGCTAACGGCCTGCCGACGAATTTCCCGGTAGGTCCGCTGCAGACTCCGTAGTTTCCTCTCAACGTCAAAGGGGGCGAGGCGCGTCTCGCCCCTGCGAAGTGCGACTCAGTTCGCGTCCTGTGTCATAATCTCCGCAGTACATGGCTCAATACCGGCTCCCGCGAGCGCGTAAACAACCGCGGGCTCTACGCATCACGCTGCTGGTGGTGATCGTGCTCCTGTTTATCAGCGCGCGCACCATTGCTTCCGTCATTATTGATTACCAGTGGTGGAAAGAACTCGGGCAGGTGGAAACCTGGCTGAGCATGTATCTCTACAGCGTGGGGCCGCTGGCCGTTGCCACGCTGGTGGCATTCGCATCGCTGTGGTTAGCGCACGCCCGCGCGCTGAAGTTCGCGGGAACCGCGTTGGGCGAACACGGGACGTACAGCAAGTTGTCCGCCGTGGCGCTGCTGGTGGTCGCATTTCTCACTTCGGCCGGCTCGCTCGATACCTGGACCGTGGTGCGCTATGCAGGCAGCCGCCAACTGCCCGCGGACGCCACCGCCTGGCATGACCCGGTCTTCGGACGGCAGCTCGCCTTCTATTTGTTCGATCTGCCCTTTTACTCGGACCTGCGACAGTATCTGCTGGCGCTCACAGTGGTTTCGATCCTGGTTTACTGGATTGCGGCGCGCGTCTGGCAATTGCGATATCGTGTTGCGGAGCTGCGCGAGATGCGCGAGATCGATCCCCGCATTTTCCGCCTGGAAGGAGGTCTCGAGTCGCGATTTCTGCGCGGCGCGCTGGCGGTGGGACTGATGGCCCTGGCGCTTCGATTTTTTCTGGGCCGCTACGAGATGGTGCTGAACCAGCACAATTTTCTAGTGGGCGCGGACTACGTGGACAACTTCATCGTTTTGCCGCTGCAGTGGCTGCTGATAGCTGCGTGCGTGGCGGCCGCGGCCTTCGTGTGGGCGGGCCGGTGGCTGCTGGCTGTCTCGATGGCGCTTGCGCTGGTGGTGCGTGCCATTGTCCCGGGGGCGGTGTCGGCGCTCCACGTGCGGCCGAATGAAATCTCGCTCGAGCGGCCTTACATCGAAGAGCATATTCACGCCACCCGCAGCGCGTTCGGGATCGAGAAGCACGCGAACGAGGTGGAATTCAAAGTCAATCCGAATGCAATTATCGATCAGGCCCGGCATCGCAGCCTGCTCGAAAACGTTCGTCTGTGGGACTGGCGACCGTTCCACGACACCGTCTCGCAGACGCAGGCCTTGCGCCCCTACTACGTGTTCCCGGACACGGATGTCGACCGGTACACGATCGGCGGCAGTTATCGGCAGGTGCTCCTGTCGCCGCGCGAGCTGGATATCCGGCAAGTGTCGGAGGCGCATACCAGCTGGATCAACTCTCACTTCATTTACACCCACGGTTACGGGCTGGTGCTAGCGGAAGTCAGTAAGATCCGTCCGGACGGCCTGCCTGTGTTTCTGATTCAGAACATGCCGCCGGAGGTCACGGCACAGGGGTTGAAGCTGGTTCGTCCTGAAACTTACTACGGCGAGATCGTGCACGAGCCTGTGTTTGTAGATACGCGGCAGCCGGAGTTTAACTATCCGTCGGGGGCCGACAACGTCCATTCGGTCTACACGGGCAAGGGCGGTTTTCCCATTGCATCGTTTCCCATGCGCCTGGCAGCGGCCGTCCAACAGGGTGATTTCAATATTTTGCTGACGAATTATCTTTCGGATCGAAGCCGGATGCTGATTCACCGCAACGTGCGCGAGAGACTCGAAAGCCTTGCGGGCTTTCTCGAGTGGGACATCGATCCTTACCTGGTGATTACTAACGACGGCCGGCTGGTCTGGATGGTAGATGGTTACACGGTGTCTAACGCGCACCCATACTCCCGAACCATAGATATCCCCAACATCGGTTCGGTGAATTACATGCGGAATGCGGTCAAGGCCACGATAGATGCCTACGACGGCACGATAACGTTGTATGTTTTTGCGCCAACTGATCCTATCATTCAGGCTTATCGTAATCTTTTTCCCAAGCTCTTTCGCCCGGCCTCAGAAATGCCGGCCGATCTTCGGGCGCACGCGCGTTATCCGGAGATTCTGTTCCGAGCGCAAGCTGAAATCTATCGCACTTATCACATGCTTGACCCGCAGGCCTTCTATAACAAAGAAGACGTTTGGGACATTGCGCGCTATGTTAGTGGACAAAACGGACAGCGCGAGCCGATGAACCCCACTTACGTGGTCGCGTCGCTACCGAATCAGGATCGGCCGGAGTTCATGTTACTCCTGCCATTTACACCGCGTACCAAAGATAACCTGATCGGCTTGATGGTTGGCCGGTGCGACGGTGATAACTTAGGCGACCTGGTGGTGCTCCAGCTCTCCAAACAACAATTGATCTTCGGGCCGATGCAGATCGACGCGCAGATCAATCAGGACCAGACAATATCCAAGGACCTGACGCTGTGGAACCAGCAAGGCTCGCAGGTATTGCGCGCGCAGACGCTGGTATTGCCGGTTGACGACACGTTTCTCTATGTCGAGCCCATCTATATTCAGGCCACGCAGGCCAGGATGCCGCAGTTGAAGAAAGTAGTGCTGGTGGTGGGAGACCGGGTGATCTACACCGATACTTATGAGCAGGCCCTGGCGCAGTTGGGGGCAGGCGGGCAGCCGGCCGAGGTTGCACGCAAGGGACCTGCGCCTGCCACGTCGCCCCCGCCTCCGGCGGCCGCCGGCGATCGCCGCCTGGAAAGCGTCCGCAATCACCTGCGGCGCTACAAAGAACTGGCCGGGCAGGGTAAGTGGGCCGAAGCGGGCAAGGAACTCGACGCGATCGAGTCGGAGCTGAAGTAACCTACTTCGGGCCAAGCGGCCGGATAGCGACTTCCTTGAAAAAGACCACGTCGTGGTTGCCGTGGTTTTGTAACCCGAAGTAACCTTCGAGAGGACGCGGTCCGCGAAGCGGTTCGAAATCGAACTTTTGCGGTGGAACTGGCTGACCTTCGGTATAGTCGGTGACCTTCACTCCGTTCAAATAGACAATCGTTGTTGGCCCGTCGAGCGTGATCTCCATGGTGTTCCACTCCGGACCCGGCTTGCCTGGCCGGGCGAGCGGCTTGGTGAGCGAGTAGAGGGTGCCGGTGACATGATAATCGTTCTCATTGGACTTTTCGGGCTCGTTGTCGATCTGCACTTCGTAACCGTAGTGCACCGGCATCCACGGTTCGCGCGGCTCCAGCGGGATGCGAACATACACGCCGGAATTGTCGTTGCGATCGCGCATCTTGTATACCACGCGAAGCACGCAGTTGCTGACCTTGCCGCCCGTCCAGTAAAGCAATCCCATACCGCTGTGTGTCTGGATGAGGCCGTCTTCGACGCTCATCGACCCTTTCCCGACGTGCTGCCAGCCAGTGAGATCTTTGCCGTTGAAGAGCTGTTTCCATTCGGCGGAAAACGCGGCCGGAGAGGCGGCGATGGAGACGCAAAGCGCGAAAATCAGTTGTCTAAACATGATCAGGCCAATGGTGGCGGCGGAGCGATTCGAACGCTCGACCTACGGATTATGAGACCGTCGCTCTAACCAACTGAGCTACGCCGCCTGTTTTGGATTGCTCTTTCGAGTTTACCAGAGGGTCCGCCTGAGGCCAACGAAACAGCGGCCTCTCCATGTGGGAGGATGGCTGTTTCAGCCATGTCTCTAAAGCGCAGGAATTTCTTATTGGGCGGCTTGGCCCTGCCCGCGCTGGCCCGCAAAGAGCGGCCCGCCGAGCGTCCGAATATTGTGCTGATTGTTGCAGACGGCCTCGGCTCCTGGATGCTCGGCTGCGGCGGCAACCGTGAGATCCGGACACCGAACATCGACCAACTGGCGCAGGCCGGAACGCGCTTTCAGAACCATCTGGTATGCACGCCTGCGTCTTCGCCCAGCCTGGCCACGCTGCTCACCGGCCGCGTACCGCACCAGCACGGTATCCAGGATTTCCTGACTGGTGAGCCGGTGGAGAATCCGCCGCAGGGCCAGTCCGCGCCGCCGGCTTCATTCCATAACGAAGTGATGCTGTCCGACGTTGTGGCGGGCGCCGGTTACGAATGCGCCTACGTGGGCCGGTGGAACATGGGTGATGACCGCACTCCACAGCACGGGTATCGCTTTTGGTACACGACCGACGGCCAGATCGCTTACCAGGACCCGCGGATGAACTGGAACGGCCAGGCGGTAAGCGAGAAGGGTTATCTGACGGAATTGCTCACCGAAAAAGCCGGAGCATTTCTCGATCAGCAAACTCCGGGCAAGCCGTTTTTCCTGACCATGGGCTATCCGAATCCGCACCCGCCGTACGACGGGCATCCGGCGCGCTACTACGAAATGTACGCCAGCGCCGGTTTTGAAACCACTGGTTGGGAGCCTGCCGCGGCCAATGCGCTGCGCGGCAAAGAATACCTGAAGGACACGGTGGGCAACAGCCGAAAAGCGGCGGCGGCGATCACGGCACTCGACGATCAAATCCCGCGCCTCCTTGCGAAGCTGCACCAGCGCGGCCTGCGCGAAAACACGATTCTCATCGTGACCGGCACCGACGGTTACCTGCTGGGCCGGCACGGGCTGTGGAACGCGGGCCTGGCCTCCGAGCCCATCAATATGTACGAAGAAGTGGTTGAGACGCCAATGATCTGGCACTGGCTGGGCCGCATTCCGGCGCAAGGCGTGCGCCCGGAACTGGTGAGCGCTTATGATCTCATGCCGACGGTTTGCGAGCTGCTGGACTTACCGCTGCCCGCCCGCAACCTCTGCGGCCGCAGTTATCTGTTGCCCGTGACGGGCAAGCCCTTGCCGAAGAAATCGCCGTGGCGCAGCGTTGTGTTTGGACAATACCGTAATACGGAAATGGCGCGCGATGGCCGTTTCAAGCTGCTGCGGAACAACGGCGGCGGACCAAATGAACTGTTCGATTTCGCCGACGATGCGCGCGAAAAGGTGAACCAATACGAGAATCCGAAGTACGTGGGCGACCGGGCCCAGTTAACCCGGGCGCTCGAAGGGTGGCGCAAGGCTACGGCTACGTAGATCGCCACCTGAAGGAGATTAGCCATGAATCGGCGAATGTTTTTGCGGGCGGCCGGTGGCGTCGCCGCGCTCCAGGCGGATTCGATCGGCCGGGCGCGCGCGGCAGCGGCGTCCATCGACGGGCGCAAGCCTGAGGAAGCGGCGCGCGACGAAGATTTCTGGCGCGAGATCCAGCAAGCGTTCACCGTCGACCGCAACATAATCAACCTGAACAACGGCGGCGTGTGCCCGTCGCCCAAGGTGGTGCAAGACGCCATGCGCCGCCAACTGGAGTTCAGCAACATGGCGCCGGCCTACACCATGTGGACGGTGCTCGAGCCGGAAATCGAGAGCGTGCGCGCGCGGCTGGCGGCGAGTTTCGGCTGCGACCCGGAAGAGCTGGCCATCACGCGCAACGCGTCCGAGGCTCTCGAGATCGCGCAGCTGGGCATCGACCTGAAACCCGGCGACGAGGTGCTGACTACCGACCAGGACTACCCACGCATGATCACGACCTGGCAGCAGCGCGAGCGGCGCGACGGCATCAAGCTCAAGATGATACCGTTTCCCACGCCGCCGCCCTCCCTCGACGATCTCTACCAGCGCTTCGAGCGGGCCATCACGCCGCGCACGCGTGTCATTCATTTCTGCCATATCACGAACCTGACGGGTCAGATTTTCCCGGTGAAGAGGATCTGCCAGATGGCGCGCAGCCGGGGCATCGAAGCCATCGTGGACGGCGCCCACGCTTACGCGCAGTTTCCGTTCCAGCACCAGGATCTGGATTGCGACTATTACGGCACTAGCCTGCACAAGTGGCTGCTGGCGCCGCACGGCACCGGGTTCCTGTATGTGCGGAAATCGAAAATCGAGAAACTGTGGCCGATGATGGCGGCGCCGGACTCGATGAAAGCCAACATCCGCAAGTTCGAAGAGATCGGCACGCACCCGGCAGCCAACCACAACGCCATCGCCGAAGCGCTGACGTTTCATGAGTCGATCGGCGCGGACCGAAAGGCGGCGCGATTGCGCTACCTGCGCAACTTGTGGACCGAGCGCCTCACGCGATTTCCGAATGTCAGTATCCGGACGAGCCCGGACCCCGAGCAGAGCTGCGGCCTGGTGCTGGTTTCCGTGGAAGGGAAGAAGGCGCCCGCGCTGGCCGAAGAGCTTTGGAGCCGCCACCGCATCCTCGTGGTCGCCATCGTCCACAAGGATTTTGAGGGATTGCGCGTGACGCCGAACGTCTACACTACGCCGCGAGAGATTGATATCTTTGCGACGGCGATGGAAAAACTGATCCGGGCGTAAATCAGCTTCGCCACCGCACACCCACGCCCAGCACCTTCTGCGCGTATTCCAGGCTGCGCTCGAGATCGGTGCGCTGCTGCTCCTGGAGCGCGGCTTTGATGACAGGCGATTGCTCGCCCGGACCGCCGATCACCATAGGCCCAAGGTAAGGATGACCGCTCTTGGCCAGCTCGACGAAGCGCGCGAACTCGCTTGCCGGCGTATGCTTGAGCGTCTTCCAGAAGTCCGGCCCGAGATACCGCAGCACCCTCCGCGGGCGGCCCGTGAAGAATTCCCGCTTCCCGGCCGCGTGCGGGCAAACCTTCCTGTTCCGTGCGACACAACGGGTGGACTTCGCAGAGCCCTCACCCAAAACAACC
>JACXTT010003976.1_pt1 | contig 22244 bp, 15 predicted proteins | sample 9270951 | NCBI WGS metagenome assembly JACXTT01 (sample SAMN15532306, study PRJNA645909) | rock metagenome | isolation source: weathered quartz diorite | place: Puerto Rico | collected 2017-06-21
CGGATGTCGTCGCGCAGGCTTTGCTGGGTGTCCAGCACCGACTGGCCGAACGCCGAATACACTTTGGAGTAGGACAGCCGCATGTCGCCGAAGCGCTGCTCGGGCACGCGCGGGTTGTAGGGACCCAGCTTGTGCTGCTGCTGGTTGACGGCGATGGAGCGCTTGCGGTTGGCGAAATCGGCCGAGGCAAAATCCTCGAACAGGGTGTCGGCCACCATCTGGTAGACGTCCTTGATGTCCTGGGTCGCCTTGTTGGCCAGGTTGGCAGTGTCGACGAAATACACGTCGTCGAACGGCGCACCCTTGCCCGTCACGCTGTCCGGCTCCATCCACTGCACCTTGGCGTTCATGTCGCGCATGGTGGTTTCCAGTTCCATCAGGGTGGCGTAGGCATTGGCCTCGGTGCGCTCCTTGTTGGCCTTGGCGAAACCTGAGGGCATGAACATCACCAGGTCGACCTGGTTGTCGCTCACTTCCTGGCGCGCGATGGCTTTTGCAATCCAGCCCAGGTCGATGGCGCTGCCGGCGCCCGTGCCACCGGCGCAGGAGGCGATCACGACGATGCGGAATTTCGAGGTGTCCACCTGCAGCCCCAGTCGCTGGTAGTTTTCCTTACGCTCGTTGCCGGCATTACTGCTCAAGAAATTCAGGGCGCCCTTGATGCGGCCCCGCAGCTTGGGGTATTTGTCGAACAGGTAGAGGCGGGCCAGCGCGCGGATCTGGCCCGCGCCCTTGGAGGGATCGATGCCCAGCGAGCGCAGTTTTTTCGGCCGCAGGGGCATCCACGATTCGATCAGGGGAAAGCGCGCCAGGCTATCGTCGGACTCGTGGTACTGGGGCAGATCGAGCGGCTCCACCAGGCGCTCCTCGTCGGACAGCTTGACCAGTTCGTACCAGGGATCGGTGCGCAAGGATTTGCCCTCGTCGATGACGGCGTGGTGGTCCAGGTCGAAGTGCAGGAAGCGGGCGACGGGAAAATCGGCGATCGATTCGACCCGGGTCGGATGCTGGCGGTTCCACACGGCCGACAGGATGTGGCGGCGGATGCGCATCATCACTTCCATGCCGGTGCCGCCGGCGCCAATAAACAGAGTCGGGCGCAGGTCGACCTTCAGCTCCGCCTTGAGAGCGGCCGGGTGGTCGGCACTGACATTGTGGGGAAATTCAGCCATGTCGTTCTTTCGCGGTTGGTTCATCGATATCAGCGGCGGCCCACCAGCAGCATCGCCACCAGCGCCACCAGGCCCACGGCGACGAGCGGCGCGGTGACCGCGAAGGTGAGAAATTTGCTGGCATTGACCAGCGCCAGCACGGCGGCGGCGCTGATAAAGCAGAAGCCCAGGAACATCAGCCAGCCCGCACTGCCGGCCGTGGACGGCGCCACGCGCCGCACCACCAGGTGGTGGACATAGGCGTTACGGGCAAAGAAGAAGATCACCAGCAGGATGATGAATGCCGTGCCGCCGATGGCCAGATCGCGGCTGGAGGTATCGGCCGCCACCTTGGCGGGCGCGCCTGCCACTTCGATGGCCGGTTTCGCAGGCGCGGCGGCAGGCGCCGCTGCAGGAGTGGATGCGGCTTCCTGGCCGGGCAGCTTGAAGCCTGGATCGGCGGGGGTGCTGGCGGGAGTCTGCTGGTTTTGCATGCGGGCTGCTTTCGTAAAAAGATGGTGGCGCGCTCAGCGCCCCAAAGTGACCTGGGCGCCTTCGCGCACCTCGATCAGACGGTTGCCAAACAGGGTCGTCTTCAATTGCGCCACCTTCTGGCCGGCCTGGTCGAACACGGGTTGCGTGAGGCCGGCGCGGGTGCGCACGGTGCGCGGCTCGCCTTCCACGTTGACGATGGCGCGGCGCGGTTGTCCGTACGCCAGTGCTGCCGCGCCGATGGCCGCCGCCGCGGCCAGACCCGCCGCGATCAGGGCCATCAAGGGTGCCATGCCGTAGTTGACCCGCGCTTGCAGCGGCAGCACGGCGGTGGAGGCCTTGATGCGCTCGGGCGGCGTGAAAATATCGGGCAAAGGGTCGCCCGGGAACAGGGCGGCCATGCGCTGCCTGAAATCCTGCGACAGGGCCAGTTTCTGGTCCGTCAGTTCCAGCTCGATTTTTCCCGGCAAGACCAGCGCCGAACCGGCTGTCTTGATGGCCTCCATCGACCACCTCGAAGGCATGTCATTGCCCGGCAATTGCATCACGGAGGCCAGCGGCGCCGTTTTGCCGGGCGCGAGATTGGCGATGCGCTCGTGCGCCAGCAGGATCGGGCGCTCCTGGCCGGCCAGCACGGAGCTGGCGCCCACGCGCGCGCTGACGATGGTGTAGGGATACATGGTGTTTTCCAGGTCCCAGGCGATTTTCGCCGTGGGCGCCGTGGCGTCGTCGATATCGGCCCGCAGCACCCCCTGCGGCGTGATGGAAAAGGCCACGCCGTTGCTGTTGTCGACCCGCCGCGGCACCAGCCGCACCGTATCGCGGTCCAGCGGTTTTAAACGCGCGGGACACTCCGTGATGACGGTGACGATGCGGCCCGTGGCCAGTAAGGCGTCGAGCTGGCGCGCGCCGTCCGCACCGACCGCGAACACGTAGACCATCAGGCCATTGGCGCTGTAGCTGTGGCCATGCACCGGCATCTTGAGGGGAAAGGCCAGCGCTTTGGTGATGGCGCTGCCCTGGTGGATGCGCTCATAAAATTCGCGGTTGCGGCGCGCCGTGGCCTGGTCGTTGTTCGGGCTGTTGCGGTTATTGGTGAATAGCCAGACCAGGCCCGGCTTGCCGCCCAGGGCCTGGTCCATGGCCGCGCCCAGCGCCTCGCCCAGATCGGTGTCGGCCAGCGCGCCCCCGGTTTTTTTTGCGGGAGCCAGACCTGCCAGCGCCTGCGCCACCTGGGCCGGCGTGCCCGCCCCCGCGCGCGCCGACAGCAAGGCCCGCGGCGATGGGGATTGCGCCGTGCTCTGATTGAAAGCGGCCAGCACGAAAGGATCGCCTGGCGCCGTGGCTGCCTTCACCAGCGCGGTGACCAGGGGTTTGTACTGGGACGCGGGATCCGTATAAAACGGCTCCATCCAGCCCGAATTCTGCACCAGGAAAACCTGGGGGCCGGCGTGGGCGCTGGCCGCCGCCAGCGCGCCAGTCAGCAGCGCCAGCGCGGCTCGCACAAAACGGGGCGCTCTCATGTCAAGCCCTCCAGGCGCCAGCCGCGCATCTGGTGCCAGTCGGGATGGTGCAGCCACAGGGTGTCGTCGTACACGAAGGGGGTGCATTCCAGGGGCCGTGCCAGGCGCACGATCTCGTCGAGGATGACGTTTTTGCGGCCGATCCATTCGACCGTGGTGCGGCCCAGCGCGCGCGCCGGCGCCGACACGCCCAGCGCCTCTTCCGCCCGCCCCGTGTACTTGTGAAAGCGCAGCACCAGGCCGCTGGGGATGCTGCGGTTGTTGTTGAAGCCCCGCAGCAGGGGCAGCACCAGCGAATCGTCGTCCTGCAGGTCTTCCACGTTTTCCAGGTCCCAGGGCTCGTTGACGATCTCGTGGCCGCGCCGGAACAGGAAGCTGGCAAAGCCCAGGCGCGCGCCGCTGATGGGCTGCTGCTCGCCGATGGCGCGGCCCAATTCGATAAAAGCGTACTGCTCGCCCGTATGGCCGATCTGCCACAGGCGGCCGTCGCGGCTCTGGGTGGGGCCGCCCAGTTCAAGGCGCGGCGCAAAGCCCGCCGGCCAGGCCAGCCACTGGGGCGCAGCGCCCGGCTGCCAGATCAGCTGCCCGTCCGCATGCAGCCAGGTCAGGCGGCCGTCGTAGCCGATCGGGCGCGACCAACCGGCCGACGGCGCGCCGGGACAATCGACGCTCTCCGCATTCGCGGTGAGGTGGGCGCCGTCCATCTGCGCGCTCCACAAACGGGTGGCGCCCCCTTCAACGAACAGGCAGGCCAGGTGGCGCCGCACGGCGCCGGGCGCGCTGCACAGGCTCGCTTCGAACACCATCTCGGCGCGGCAGGTTTCGCCGACGGGGTTGATCCACAGGCGCACCAGGCCGCGGTCGGTGGGCGCCAGCGCCACTTCGCCGCGGCGTGGATTTTGCACGGGCAGCCAGGCGTACGCACCGCCGCTGAAGGTCAGGTCGACACTGCCGTCTTCGGGCGCCATCAGGTGCCACAGGCGCGCCAGCGGATCCCAATACTGCAGCACGTTGCGGCTGGTGGCCAGCGCCAGCAGGCGGGGCGCGGGAAAACCGAAGTGGGAGGCGGCGAACACGCATTGGGCGTTGGGTGGCGCCGGCATGCTGACATCGGCGCGACCGACGAAGGGCGCGGCGGGCCGCTCTTCCAGCGCATCGCCCAGCGGCAGCGAGGTGACCGGCAAACCATGCGGCACGTGGCGGGGCAAAAAGCTGTCGGACCACGGGCCCCACCAGTCGGGCTGGGAGTTGACGGCGCCGGCCAGGCGGCGCAGGGGTTTGCCGCAGTCGGGGCAGAACGCGAAGCCCTCGGGATAAATGGGCGAGCAAATACAGGCGGTGGGCAGCGAGGCGCCCAGCAGCTGGGCCACATCAAGCAGGCGCGCGCTGGCCTGGCCGCGCCAGTCGATGGCCGACAAGCCCTCGCTGGCGGCTAGTTCAAACTGCCCGCTGCTGGCGTCTTCCAGCCACAAGCTGGCCGGTGTTTCCCATCGATAGTCCATCGCGCCTGTCGCCATATGCATGTGATTGAGCATCCGGAGAGCGGCCTGCTGACCGCGCGCCGCCCCTGTGTTTACTGAATAAATCATAGCGGAATTCCCCCGCCGGGGATGTTTGATTGCCGGGTATCGCCTGGCGGGCCGCAGAGGGGCGGATGGCAGCATCTGCATGTTTCAGGTGCGACCGAATTGCACGGAATCAAGGGCGTGCTCTGATCGATTTGCGCGGGCGCAAATATCTGATCGTCTGCCCGCGGACCCGGCCCACTTGCAAAAGCTGCAATCTGCGCATTTTTCTGCCGCATCAATGAGCAAGCTCAAGCTACGTATAATTGCGCCATGATGCACACTGCCCCCGAATCCGCCCTTCCCGCCTCCACTGTCGAGCTTGCCACCTCCCATCTGCGCGACATCCTCGGCACCGTCGTCGACCACGGCCCGGACACGGGGCACGCCGCGCTGGTGGTGGCCGACGCCCGCACCAGCCTGGCACGCGCGCTGACCGAGGGCTACCGCCGCAACTTGCCGCACGCCCGTTTGATGGACTTCGACGAAGCGGGCCCCGATGCCGTGCTGGCCGCGTTTGCAGCGCTGTCGCCCGGCGACCTGGTGGTACTGGTGCAATCGTCGAACTTCCGCCTGGACGGATTTCGCCTGCGGGTCGAACTGTTCAAGCGGGGCTTGAAAGTGATCGAGCACCTGCACCTGGACCGAATGCCGGGCCGGCAGGGCGACTTGTACATCGCCGCCCTCGCCTACGACGCCGCCTATTACCGGGGCGTGGGGCCGGCGCTCAAGGCGAAGATCGATGCCGCGCGCAGCGCCCGCGTCGACAGCGGCGGCGAGATGCTGGTGTTCGACTCGCCCCTGGAATCGGCCAAGCTCAATATCGGCGACTACAGCGGCATGCAAAACGTGGGCGGCCAGTTCCCCATCGGCGAAGTGTTCACCGAAGCGCAGGACCTGGAAAAAGTGGACGGCCGCGTGCGCATCCACGTGTTCGGCGACACCGCCTACATGGTCAACCGCCCCGCCACGCCGATCACCCTGGTGGTACAGCGGGGCCGCGTGGTCGCCGTCGAAAACAGCACCGCGGAATTCGACACGGTGCTCGAACGCATCCGCGCCGACGAGGGCGAAGTGTGGCTGCGCGAACTGGGCTTCGGCATGAACCGCGCCTTTACGCAGGAGCGCCGGGTCGACGACATCGGCACATATGAGCGCATGTGCGGCATCCACCTCTCGCTGGGCGCCAAGCACGGCGTCTACCAAAAGCCCGGCTTCAAGCGCAAGGACGCGCGATATCACGTCGACGTGTTTGCCGTCACCGAGGCGGTCTGGCTGGACGACGAACGGGTGTACCGCGACGGCGCCTGGCAGATTTGATTTCTCAGCAAGGATGACGATGCTCGACCAAGAACAACAGCAGCAGTACCAGCGCGACGGCTACCTCGTGCTGCCCGGTTTCAAGGACGCCGCCGCCATCGCCGCCCTGCGCGCGCGGGCGCTGGCCATTGTCGACGCCTTCAATCCCGCCGAGGGCAGCGCGATTTTTACGACGCAAAACCAGGCCGCCGCCAGCGACGCCTGGTTCCTCGGATCCAACACCACGGTGCGCTGCTTTTTCGAAGAAGCGGCCTTTGACGAGACAGGCCGACTGAAACAGGCCAAGGCCCTGTCGATCAACAAGATCGGCCACGCCATGCACGACCTCGACCCCGTGTTTGAACAGTTCTCGCGCGAGCCCCGCCTGGCCGCCCTCGCCCGCGACATCGGCCTGGCCGACGCCAAGCTCTGGCAATCGCAGTACATCTTCAAGCAGCCCGGCATCGGCGGCGAAGTGCGCTGGCACCAGGACGCCACCTTCTTCGACACCACCCCGGTCAGCGTCACCACCTTCTGGTTCGCCCTGGAAGACGCCACCGTCGACAATGGCTGCCTGTGGGTGCAGCCGGGCGGGCACACGGGCCCAATGCGCGAACGCTTCGTTCGCGACGGCGACACCGTCTCGATGGAAAAGCTCGACGACATGCCCTGGCCAGAGAACAGCGTGGCAGTGCCGCTCGAAGCCAAGGCGGGCGACCTGGTCGTGTTCCACGGCCTGCTGCCCCACTACAGTGCCCCCAACACGTCGCCCGTCTCGCGCCATGCGTATACCTTGCACGCCACCGACGGCGCCACCGCCTATTCAAAGCGTAACTGGATCCAGCGCGACGCGAATTTGCCGGTGCGGGGATTCGAGTAGGCGCCGCGCATACATATCAACTTTCAGTCGCCACGCCCGCGCGCCTCTCCTACAATAAGCCGCTCACCATTCTTGACGGAGACGGCATGCGCGCACTGGCAGCTTTTGTGGTTCTCACACTCGGCCTGGCCCACGGCGCCAGCGCGCAGCAGTACCAACCCGATTTCGATCCCACCCGGTTCAAGGGCCCCGCCGCCGGCGCTGCCAGCGAAATCATGGTGCTGGGGACGCCCCACCTGTCGCAGATGAAGCAGTTCGACCTCGCCCATCTGGCCACGCTGAACGCGCGCCTGGCCGCCTGGGGTCCGCAACTGATCGCCATCGAAGCCATGTCCGGGCTGCATTGCGACAAGCTGCGCCATTATCCGCAGCGCTACGCCGACACCGTCAAGACCTATTGCCGCGACACGGCGGCCGGCCAGCGCGCCACCGGCCTGGACGTGGGTGCCGCCACCGGGCGCGCCGACCAGATCCTGGCGCAATGGCGCAAGCCCGGGGTCCAGCCGGCACCGGCGCAGCGGCGCGAACTGGCCGCCGTGTTCCTGGCCGGCGGGGAGCAAGCCTCGGCGCTGGTGCAGTGGCTGCGCCTGCCGGAGGGAGAGCAGCACGAGGGCGACGGCCTCGATGCCGCCCTGGTCGCCCTGCTGCGCAGTCTCGAAACAAAGCGCGACGAGAGCCTGCAAATCGCGGCGCGCCTGGCGGCGCGGCTGGGCATCGACAGGCTGGTGCCGATGGACGACCAAAGCAGCGAAACAGCCGATGAGGATCCCAAGGCCGCCGGCGCCGCCATCATGAAGGCCTGGGACAACCCGGCCACGAAACAGCGCCAGGTACAGGTCCAGGCCTTGCAGGCTGCGGCCACCGACGATGCGGGTGTGCTGGCCATGTACCGCGCCTACAACGCGCCAGGGGCGGCCAGACTGGTCTTCGAAAGCGACTTCGGCGCCGCCATGAACGAGCCGTCTCCCCAGCGCTTCGGGCGCAGCTACCTGGCCTACTGGGAAGCGCGCAATCTGCGCATGGCGGCCAACATCCGCGCCGGCCTGGAAACGCGGCCCGGCGCGCGCATGCTGGTGATCGTGGGCGCTTCGCACAAGGGCTATCTGGAAGCCTACCTCAACCTGATGCACGACCTGCGCATCGCCGATACGGGGCCCGTGCTCAAATAAGGAGGGAGCCGGCCTGGATGGTCTCGCCTGCGCGCGGCGCCACGGTCGGCATCATGATGGTCACGCTGGTGCCCTGCCCCGGCGTCGAGGCGATGCTGATGGTCCCGCCCAGCATGCCGGTGACGACGTTGTAGACGATGTTCATGCCCAGGCCCGAGCCGCCTTGACCCAGCTTGGTGGTAAAGAAGGGATCGAAGATCTGGTGCAGGGTTTTTTCGTTCATGCCAACGCCGTCGTCGCTGAAGATCAGCACCACGTGCTTGCCGTCGATATCGCCGGCGCTGATGGTGATGCGCCAGCTGGTGCCAGCCTGCGGGCCGAACTGGGTCACCCCGCTCTGGTTCAACGCCGTGCCCGCATTGAAGGCGTGCAGCAGGGCGTTGTTGATCAAATTGGACAGCACCTGGCCCAGCCCACCCGGATAGGAATCGAGCAAGAGGCCAGGCGCGATGTCGACGTCGGTGCGGCAGTTGGCGCGGCGCAGCTGGGCGGCGTAAGTCGCCACGGTGTCGCGCACCACGTCGGCCAGGGCAAAGCGGCGCCGCTGGTCGCTGGTCTGGTCCACCGACACCTGTTTGAAAGAGGTGATCAGATCGGCCGCGCGGCCCAGCGAACTGGCCATGATGCCGCAGGCGAGGCGGGTGTCGGCCAGGTGGGCTTCCAGCGCCGAGCGGCGAATGCCCCCTTGCGCATACTGCTTTTCAAACTCCGCCACCATGTCCGCCAGCGCCGTCGCCGTCAGCAGGCTGTTGCCGATCGGCGTATTCAATTCGTGGGCGATGCCCGCCACCAGCGCGCCCAGCGAGGCCAGTTTTTCCGAGGTGATCAGATTGGCCTGCGCCTGTTTCAGCGTCAGCAGCACGGCCGACAAGTCGCCGTGGGCCAGTTCCACCTGGCGCTTTTGCTGCTCCAGTTCCGCCAGGCTGGCTTCCTTTTCTTCGAGGATGGCGCGCAGCTGCCGCTCCAGCTCGACGCCGCGCCGCGACGACAGCAGCAGGGCCGCAATCAGGCTGCTGATCACCAGGCCGCCCAGCGCCACCAGCATGGGCGCCCGGATGTCGCGGCCGTAGCGGCTCACCGCAAGCGCGCTGTAAGTCAACTGCCAGCGGCGCTGGGCGACGTCGATATGGCTTTGCAGCACCCGCTGGGCGATGATGCGGGCGCCTTGCGGGTGGCTGTCGAACAGCAGCTGGTCCTGGGGATCGCCGGTGATGGTGGTCGTGGTGGTGGTGGGGCTCGTGCGCGCGGGAGCGCCGTCCGGCGTCACTTCGCCGCTATCGACGATGCGCACCGCCAGATGCTGCAGCAGGCCGGGATCGACCACTTCGCGCATCAGTTCATCGGCGCGGAACACGATGGCGACGGCGCCGACAAAAGCAGCGCGCCGCTGCGCCACCGTATCGAGCGGCATGCCGCTGCGGTAGACGGGCGCGCGCGCCGTGAAGCCGGGATGGGCCGCCTGGTCCTGCACCAGGCGGGTAGGGCCGGTGGCGACGATCCGCCCGCTGTCGCGCGCCGCCCGTACCGCCGCCAGTTGGGGCGGCAGGCCGGCCAGGTCGAGACCGAAGGCGTTTTCATTGCCCTTCATCGGCTCGTTAAATTCAATCACGAAGTGCTCCTGCTCTTTCACGCGCGGGTGCACGGCGAAGGGCGGCATGCCGGCCCGGCCGGCGATGGCGCTGCTTACCCCTGCCGTAAAGGCGTCGAGCCGTTCGTCCGGCACGTAGCGCACGAACTGCACGGCGACGAAACCGGGATAACGCTCGGTCAGGCGCAGCTCGCGCACGAAGCGGGTGAACTGTTCGCGGTCCACTTCGCCCTTGACGGAAAACAGGGCCTTGATGCTCAGCAGGCTGTCGAAATAGGTGCGCAGGCGCGCGCTGGTGTCGGCCGCCACTTTGTCCGTATCGCGCGCAAAATTGCTGCGGATCTGGGCGTCCTGTGCTTCCACCACCAGGATGCAGGTCCAGATGGTGAGACAGATGCCGATGGCGAACGCAAGGTAGCCATTGATGCGCAGGGGCTCGCGGGCCAGCAGCTCGCCTTTCACGGCAGGTCGGGCAGTTCGGCGGCGATGGCGCGAAAGCGCTCTTCGATCGCCAGCACGGCGTCGGCCACGTCGGGGTCGAAATGCTCGCCGCGGCCCTGGCGGATCAGTTCGATCGCCGTCTCGTGCGTGAAAGCGGGCCGGTAGCTGCGCGCCGTCACCAGCGCGTCGTAGACGTCGGCGGTGGCCATCAGCCGCGCCGCCACGGGAATGGCATCGCCGGCCAGGCCGTCCGGGTAGCCGGAGCCGTCCCACTTTTCCTGGTGGGCGCCGGCGATGTCGCAGGCCACTTGCAGGAAAGGGGTCATGGCGCCCAGTGCGCGCGCCGTGCTCTCCAGCGCCGCGCGCCCGCAGCCGGCGTGGGTGCGCATCAGCGCCACCTCGTCCGCGGTCAGCTTGCCCGGCTTTTGCAGCAGGGCCGGATCGAGCCTGGCCTTGCCGATGTCGTGCAGGGGTGTGGCGCGCACGATCAGCTCGACGTGGGCAGGGTGGAGGATGGCGGCGAAGCGGCTGTGAAAGCGCAGCTCCTCGCACAGGGCAGCCACCAGGCGGCGGGTGCGCAGCAGGTGGCGGCCGATATTCGGATCGTGGCCTTCGGCGAGGATGGCACTGGCGAGGATGGCATCGTCGCCATCGGTGTCCCGAGTGCCAGCGATGCCCGCGCGGACGGCTGCGGCCCGCGCCGGCTGATGCATACTTGCCTTCAAATTAATTTCCATCCACGCGCTTTCGATCCTCCCGAGGGTCATTCCATCATACCGCGCCGCGTGCATTGTTTCAGCTTTTTTACAATCACGATGAACTATTGCCCCAAAGCTAAGCTTAGAATTACCGTTTCAAAATTCTTATAAAGACAGGGTAACCATGATACGTTTGCCGATCGGATTGGCAGCTTTATGCCTCGCCGGCGCCGCGCTTGCGGCTGAACCTTTTGACGACAAGTTCCGCCAGCTGGAAGAACTGCTGCCCACTCCGGGCGCGGTCCGCACCGCCTCCGGCGCCCCCGGCGCCGCCTACTGGCAGCAGCGCGCCGACTACACCATCCGCGCCACCCTCGACGAAGCGAACCGCAGCATCACGGGCGCCGAGACGATCACGTACCACAATAACTCGCCGGACGCCCTGTCCTACCTGTGGCTGCAGCTGGACCAGAACCTGTTCAAGCCCGGCTCGGACAACCGCAGCACCGCCATCCTGCCGTCGCGCGAAGCCTGGTCCAAGGGCCGCAGCGCCATGGACGGGGTCAGCTTCAACACCATGCAGTCGCTGATGGAGTCGCGCAGCTTCGAAGGCGGCTTCAACATCAAGTCGGTTAAGGGGCCCAACGGCGAGCCCCTGCACTTCGTCATCAACAAGACGATGATGCGCATCGATCTGCCGCAGACCCTCAAGGCCGGCGGCAAATTCGTCTTTTCGGTCGAGTGGAACTACAAGATCAACGACGCCAAGGTGCTGGGCGGGCGTTCCGGCTACGAGCGCTTCGACGGCGACCGCGACACCCCCGGCGACAAGAACGACATCTATGAAATCGCCCAGTGGTTCCCCCGCATGGCGGCCTACTACGACGTCTACGGCTGGCAGCACAAGCAGTTTCTGGGCTCGGGCGAATTCACTCTCGAATTCGGCGACTACGACATCCAGCTGACCGTCCCCGCCGACCACGTGGTCGCCTCGACGGGCGAGCTGCAAAACCCGGACAGCGTGCTCACCGCGACCCAGCGCGAGCGCCTGCGCCAGGCGCGCACGTCGACCAAACCGGTCGTCATCGTGACCCAATCGGAAGCGGAGAACGCGGAAAAGTCACGTAGCGCGTTTGGCAACGGCGCGACCAAGACCTGGCACTTCAAGGCCAAAAACGTGCGCGATTTCGCCTGGGCGTCCAGCCGCAAATTCATCTGGGACGCGCAGGGCTACAAGAAGGACGGCACCAATACCCTGGCCATGTCCTTCTATCCAAAGGAAGGCAACCCGCTGTGGGAGAAGTATTCGACCCAGGCCATCATCCACACCATCGAGCAGTACAACAAGTACGCCCTTGATTACCCGTATCCGGTCGCCATTTCCGTCAACGGTCCCGTGGGCGGCATGGAATACCCCATGATTTCGTTTAACGGTCCCCGTCCGACCAAGGACAAGAAGACCGGCGAGATCACCTATTCGAAGCAGGCGAAATATGGCCTGATCGGCGTGATCATTCATGAAGTGGGCCATAACTACTTCCCCATGATCGTCAACTCCGACGAGCGCCAGTGGACCTGGATGGACGAGGGCCTCAACTCCTTCGTGCAGTACCTGGCCGAGCAGGCGTGGGAAGAGCACTTCCCCCAGTCGCGCGGCGAACCGCGCGCCATCGTCGACTACATGAAGTCGACCAACCAGGTCCCCATCATGACCAACTCGGAGTCGGTCGTGCAGTTCGGCTTCAACGCCTACGCCAAGCCGACCACCGCCCTCATCATCCTGCGTGAAACGGTGCTGGGCCGCGAGCTGTTCGACTTCGCCTTCCGCGAGTACGCCCAGCGCTGGAAGTTCAAGCGCCCAACCCCGGCCGACTTCTTCCGTACCATGGAGGACGCCTCCGGCACGGACCTCGACTGGTTCTGGCGCGGCTGGTTTTATACGACCGACCGGGTCGACGTCAGTGTCGACGGCATCACCGAATACGGCGTCAGCACAAAAAATCCCGAGATTGAAAAGGCGTGGAACAAGGCCCAGAAGGATGCGGAGCCGGAGTCCATCACCGACCAGCGCAACAAGGGTACCCTGGCGCGCCGCGTGGACGCCCATCCTGAATTAAAGGATTTTTATAACGACCATGACGACTTCACCGTCACCAACAAGGACCGCAACGCCTACAACGAGTCGGTCGACAAGCTGGAACCGTGGGAGAAAGCCCTTCTGTCTCAAGGCAAGCATCTCTACCTGGTCGATTTTTCCAACATCGGTGGCCTGGTGACGCCGCTGGTGCTGCAGATCGAACTGGCCAGCGGCAAAAAATATATCGAGCGGATTCCCGCCGAAGTATGGCGCTACTCGTCGAAGAAAATCACCAAGTTGATCGTCACCGATGAACCCATGGTGGGCCTGACCCAGGATCCGTTCTGGGAGACGGCCGACACCGACGTGTCGAACAATTCCTGGCCACGCAAGATTCAGCCTTCACGGGTTGAACTGTTCAAGTCAGAGCGGGGGGGCAATGATCTCATGAAGGACTTCAATACGAAGCTCAAGTCGAAGGACGCCAAGGCCGACGACAAGAAGGACGATGTGAAAGCGGATTAATCGCTCTCCTGTGCTGTTCCCCGGCCGGCAGCCGCGCGATGACAATCGGGCCGCTGCCGGTTATTATTTCAGATCCCTGTATTGACTGCCTCCATGAAGCCGATCCGCCGCCTCGCCCTGTTTTTGTCCATCGCCGCTACCGCCCTGCCGGCAGGCGCCCGCCAGATCGACGACAAATTCCGCCAGCTCGATGAAGTTCTGCCCACGCCGGGCGCCACCCGCACCGCGTCCGGCGCCCCGGGCCACGCCTACTGGCAGCAGCGCGCCGACTACCGCCTGCGCGCCACCCTGGACGAAGCCAATCGCAGCATCAAGGGGGCCGGCACCATCACCTACCACAACCATTCGCCCGACACGCTCGACTACCTGTGGGTGCAACTGGACCAGAACATGTTCCGCGCCGATTCGGACAACCGCACGACCGCCACCCTGCCCTCGCGCGAGGCCTGGAGTCGGGCGAAAAGCGCCGCCGATGGGCTCAGCTTCGAACAGCTGCGCTTTGCGATGGCAAGCCGCGCCTTCGATGGCGGCTACAAGATCGATGCGGTCAGCAGCAATGGCAAGCCGCTCCACTACGTCATCAACAAGACCATGATGCGCATCGACCTGCCCCAGCCCATGAAGCCCGGCAGCAGCTTCAGCTTCGATCTGGCCTGGCGTTTCAATATCCCGGAAGTGAACGTGCTGGGACGCAGAAGCGGCTACGAGCGCTTCGGCGAAGACAGCAAGAACCCGGCCGACCGGAACGACATCTTCGAAGTCGCCCAGTGGTTCCCCCGCATGGCCGCCTACTACGACAGCTACGGCTGGCAAAACAAGCAGTACCTGGGCGACGGCGAATTCACCCTCGAATTCGGCGACTATGACGTCGAGCTGACGGTACCGGCCGACCACGTGCTGGCCGCCACCGGCGTGCTGCAAAATCCCGATGCGGTGCTGAGCGCCACCCAGCGTGAACGCCTGCGCCAGGCCCGTACGAGCACCAAGCCGGTCGTCATCGTGACGCAAGCGGAAGCGGAGAAGGCGGAAAAATCCCGCAGCAGTGCCGCTAAAACCTGGCACTTCAAGGCCGCCAATGTGCGCGATTTTGCCTGGGCCTCCAGCCGCAAATTCATCTGGGACGCCCAGGGTTTCAAGAAGGGCGGCACCGACGTGGTGGCCATGTCCTACTACCCCAAGGAAGCCAATCCCCTGTGGGAAAAGTACTCGACCCAGGCCGTCATCCACACCATCGACCAGTACAACAAGTACGCCTTCGACTATCCCTATCCGGTCGCCATTTCCGTCAATGGCCCGGTGGGCGGCATGGAATATCCCATGATCTCGTTTAACGGCCAGCGGCCGACGAAGGACAAGAAGACGGGGGAAGTGACATACTCGAAGCGGGCCAAATATGGCTTGATCGGCGTAATCATCCATGAAGTGGGCCATAATTATTTTCCCATGATCGTCAACTCCGACGAGCGCCAGTGGACCTGGATGGACGAGGGCCTCAATTCTTTTGTCCAGTACCTCGCCGAGCAGGCGTGGGAAGACGGCTATCCCCTGGTGCGGGGCGAGCCGCGCGCCATCGTCGACTACATGAAGTCGGCCAACCAGGTGCCCATCATGACGAATTCCGAGTCCGTCACCCAGCGCGGCAACAACGCCTACGCCAAGCCTGCCACGGCCTTGAACATCTTGCGCGAGACGGTGCTGGGGCGCGAGCTGTTCGACTACGCATTCCGCGAGTACGCCCGCCGCTGGAAATTCAAGCGCCCCACTCCCGCAGATTTTTTCCGCACCATGGAAGACGCTTCCGGCACGGACCTCGACTGGTTCTGGCGCGGCTGGTTTTATACGACCGACCACGTCGACGTCAGCATCGACGGCATCACCGAATATGGCGTCAGCACGAAAAATCCCGAGATTGAAAAGGCGTGGATGAAGGCCCGGAAGGATGCGGAGCCGGAGTCGATCACCGACCAGCGCAACAAGGGTTCCCTGGCGCGCCGCGTGGACACCCATCCTGAATTAAAGGATTTTTATAACGACCATGACGACTTCACCGTCACCAACAAGGACCGCAACGCCTACAACGAGTCGGTCGACAAGCTGGAGCCGTGGGAGAAAGCCCTTCTCGATGATTTGAAAAACAAGGGCAAGCATCTCTACCTGGTCGATTTTACGAACGTCGGCGGCCTGGTGACGCCGCTGGTGCTGCAGATCGAACTGACCAGCGGCAAAAAATATATCGAGCGGATTCCCGCCGAAGTATGGCGCTACTCGCCCAGGAAAATCACCAAGTTGATCGTCACCGACGAACCCATGGTGGGCCTGGTGCAGGACCCGCTGTGGGAGACGGCCGACACCGACGTGTCGAACAACGCCTGGCCCCGCAAACTGGCACAATCGCGGGTCGAGTTGTTCAAGGCCGAACGGGGAGGCGAGGATTTGATGAAGGATTTTAGTACTAAGCTGAAGGCGAACGCGCCAGCGGCCAAGGAGGCGCCGTGAATTGGCGTGCCTGCTGGGCGCTGGCTGTCGCGGCGGCGCTGGCCCTGCCCGCGCAGGCGCACCAGTTCCACATCGGCTTCGTCGACCTCTCCTTCAACGCCCGCACGGGCAGCATCGAGGTGGTGCACACCTATCACACGGACGACGTCGACGCGCTGCTGGCCAATCTGTACCAGCGCCAGTTCGACCTGACGACGCCCGAGGATGAGGCGGTGCTGCGCAAATACGTCGAGAAGCAGTTCTGGCTCGCGGGCGCCGAGGGCAAGCGCCTGCCCCTGCGCTGGGTGGGCGTGACGGTGGGTCCGGAAAACGTGGTGGTCTACCAGGAAGTGGAGAACACCCCGCTGGCCCAGGCCAGGCTGCTGCACGACGACGTGTTGAGCGACTTTCTGTCCGACCAGGTCAACACCGTCAACCTCACCGGCAGCGACAGGGCGGTGCGCACGCTGTCGTTCTCCCACCGGGCGCCAGAACAGGTGCTCGCGCCATGATGCTGCGGCCCACAGCGCTGGCCGCTGCGCTATGGACGATCGCAGCAGGCGCCAGCGCCGACGACGACATCCTGCAAAAGGTGCTGGTGCAGGGCAGCCGCGCCAGCCAGCTGGGCGTGGCCGATGCGGCCAGCGTGGGCAGTGTGGGTCAGCAGCAGCTGCAGGCGCGCACGGTCTACCGTCCCGGCGAACTGCTGGAAGCGACCCCCGGCCTGGTGGTGAGCCAGCACAGTGGCGAGGGCAAGGCCAACCAGTTTTATCTGCGGGGCTTCAACCTCGATCACGGCACCGACCTCAAGACGACGGTGGACGACATGCCCGTCAACCAGCGTAGCCACGCCCACGGCCAGGGCTGGACCGACCTGAATTTCCTGATTCCCGAACTAGCGGCCCGCCTCGATTACAAAAAGGGCCCGTATTCCGCGGAAGATGGCGACTTCGCTTCGGCCGGCGTGGCAGCCGTCACCTACGCCAACCGCCTGCCGCAAAACCTCGCCACCGCCAGCGTGGGCCAGCACGGCTACGGCCGCGCAGCGATTGCAGGTTCGCCCGACCTGGCCGGGGGCAGCCTGCTGTACGCGCTGGAGGTGCTGCACAACGACGGCCCTTTCGTGCACCCGGACGATTACCAGAAGGTCAACGGCGTGCTGCGCTTCAGCCAGGGCTACGCCAACAACGGCTACGCCATCACCGCCATGGCCTACCACGGCGCCTGGAATGCCACCGACCAGGTGCCCCGCCGCGCCGTCGACAATGGCACCCTGAACCGCTTCGACACGGAAGACCCCAGCGACGGCGGCAGCGCCCACCGTTACAGCCTGTCCGGAGTCTGGCGGCGCACCAGCAGCGACAGCGCCAGCAAGGTCTCGGCCTACGTGATCTACAACCAGCTGGACCTGTACTCGAACTTTACTTATTACCTCGACGACCCCGTCAACGGCGACCAGTTCAGCCAGCCGGACCGCCGCGTCACCAGCGGCCTCAATGCCAGCCACACCTGGCACGTCCACCCGGGCGGCATGACGTCGGATTGGAGCGTGGGCCTCCAGCTGCAGAACGATAATATCTTCAACGGTTTGTACAGCACCCGCCAGCGCCAGCGCCTTTCCACCACGCGCGAGGATCACGTGGTCGAATCAAGCGGCGGCATCTGGCTGGAGAACCGCACCCGCTGGACCGACTGGCTGCGCAGCAGCGCCGGCGTGCGCGCCGACAGCTACCGCTTCAAGGTGCGCAGCGACCTGGCGGCCAATTCCGGCGCGGCGCGGGACAGCATCGCCAGTCCCTCGTTTGGCATCGCTATGGGTCCATGGCAGGCGACGGAACTCTACTTCAATGCGGGCAGCGGCTTTCACAGCAACGACGCACGGGGCGTGCTTACCACCGTCGATCCGAAGTCTGCCGGCGCCGTGCCCAGCGTGCCGGGGCTGGTGCGCTCAAAAGGGTTGGAACTGGGCGTGCGCAGCGAATTCGTGCCCGGTCTGCAGACCGCCTTGTCCGTGTACCGCCTCGACTTCGCTTCCGAACTGGTGTTCGTCGGCGACGCCGGCACCACCGAGGCGGGCCGCCCCAGCCGCCGCAGCGGCGTCGAACTGTCGAACTACTTCAAGCCCATCGCCGCCTGGAAATGGCTGGGCATCGACGTCGATCTCGCGTACGCGCGCGCCCGCTACCGCGACCTCGCCGCCGAGGGCGAACGCATTCCCGGCGCCGTCGAAGGGGTGGGCCAGGTGGCGCTGACGGTCGATCCGGGCGGACCCTGGTCGGGCGCCCTGCGGCTGCGCTACTTCGGTCCCCGCCCGCTGATCGAGGACAACAGCGTGCGCTCGGCCGCCAGCCTGACCCTGAACGGCCGGCTGACCTGGAAAATCAACCGCTCCACCAAGCTCGAACTGGAAGGATTCAACCTGACCGACCGCAGAAGTTCGGCCATCGACTACCTGTACGAGTCGCGCTTGAAAAACGAGGCGGTGGCCGTAACGGACGTCCACTTCCACCCGCTGGAATCGCGCTCGGCCCGTTTAACTCTCGTGAAAAACTGGTAGGTCTTGCCAGCGCCTGTACGCGGGGGCGGCATCGGTGCTACGCTACCGCCCATGAGCATCTCATCGACTTCCTCTTCGACATCCCCCCTGCCGCCCTACAGCGAAGCGGCCGAACTGCCAGAGCGGCTGGCGCGTGAAGGCTACGCCCTGTTGCGTCCCGCCAGCGTGGCCGCGCTGGCCGGCTGCAGTCTCGCCGAGCTCGATGCGCTGGCTCCCAGCTGGAACCAGCTGGCGCGCGACAACTACCTCAAGGACGGCGGCAATTACCGGCGCCGCCGCCATTCCTGCTTCATCGACGACGGGTCGGCGCTGAAGCAAACGCCGCACCGCGCCCATTGGCAGCCGGTCGAATACAACGCCCTGCACGGCGGCATGCACCGCCTGTTCGAGCCGATCGCGCCCGGCACGGTGGCAGCGCCCGCGTGGAGGGCCCTGCTGCACGCGCTGGGCCACGCCTGCTCGCAAGTGAAAGGGCCGCGGCCCTGGTTCGTGGAAGCCCACCAGTTCCGCATCGATACCCTGGAAGGCATCGGCCGCCCCACCCCGGAAGGCGCGCACCGTGACGGCGTCGATTTCGTCGCCGTGCTGCTGGTGGCGCGCCACCACATCAAGGGTGGCGAGACGCGCGTGTTCGAAGCGGCCGGCACGGGCGGCCAGCGCTTCACCATGACGGAGCCATGGACCTTGCTGATGCTCGACGACGCCGCCGTCATCCATGAGTCGACCCCGATCCAGCCGGCCGGCGAAGACGGCCATCGCGACACGCTGGTGCTGACCTGGCGCGCCGGCGGCTTCCAGGGCGAAGACCAGCCCTAGGACAGCATGTATTTTCGGAGATGAGTGTGGACCAGTCCCTTCCCCTGCAAGCGCAAGACCACGAAATCCTCATCGTCGAGGACAGCCCCACCCAGGCCGAGCGTCTGCGCCGCCTGATCGTCGCCGCCGGCTACCGGGTGCGCCTGGCCGCCAATGGCCGCGACGCCCTCAAACAGATTGCCGCCGCCAAGCCCCAGTTGATCATCTCCGACATCATCATGCCGGAGATGGACGGCTACGCCCTGTGCCGCGCCTTGAAAGCCGATCCGCAGTTGGCCGACATTCCCGTGATCCTGGTGACGGCCCTGAACGACTCCAAGGACATCATCCGCGGCATCGAATCGGGCGCCGACAATTTCATTCGCAAGCCGTATTCCGAAGCCTATCTGCTCAACCGGGTCAGCCAGGTGCTGCTCAACCAGCGCCTGCGCGAGGATGCGGGCGGCGAGGCGGGCATCGGCGTCTACCTGGGCGAGCAAACCCACTTCATCACGGCCAGCCGCCAGCAGATGCTCGATCTGTTGATCTCGACTTACGAACAGGCGGTGCAGGTCAACGGCGAACTGCAGGCACGCGAACGCCAGGTGATCGAATTGAACATGCGCCTGTCGCAGCATGCGGCCGAACTGGAAGAGCACAACCGCGAGATGGCCCTCAAAAATATCGAGCTGGCCGAAGCGAGCCGCATGAAATCGGCCTTCATCGCCAATATGTCGCACGAATTGCGCACGCCCCTGAACGCGATCATCGGTTTCACGGGCACCCTGCTCATGAAGCTGCCGGGTCCCCTGGTGCCCGACCAGGAGCGCCAGCTGTCGACCATCCGCACCAGCGCGCGCCATCTGCTCTCGCTGATCAACGACATTCTCGACATGGCCAAGATCGAGGCGGGCAAGGTGACGATTTCACCGGAACCGGTGCACTGCCAGCAGCTGCTGGCCGAAACGACCGACTCGCTGCGCCAGCTGGCCGCGCAAAAAGGGTTGACGCTGGCCGTGCACGCCCCGCCCAGCCCCATCGTGATCGACACCGACCGGCGCGCGCTCACCCAGATCGTCATCAACCTGGTCAACAACGCCATCAAGTTCACCGACAGCGGCGGCGTGACCATCACCCTGTCCCGCGACGCCGGCGCCACCCGCTTCGCCGTCACCGACAGCGGGGCCGGCATCCGCCCGGAGGACCAGGCCAAGCTGTTTCAGGCATTCTCGCAGCTCGACTCCACCTCTACCCGCCACGCCGAAGGCGCGGGCCTGGGCCTGTATCTGTGCCAGAACCTCGCCAATCTGATCGGCGGCACGCTGGGATTGGAGAGCGAATTCGGGAAGGGCAGTACTTTTACCTTGACCCTGAAGTAGGAACAGGTGCAGCATCGGAGACGGACGCCGCAGGTGTCTGTCCCCTTGCATCGACGCCGGCCGCCTGATAAACACCCCCAGCCAAAAAAAACGCCCGCAGCCTTGCGGCGCGGGCGGTAATCCAATTTGCGGGAAATTGGAGGAGACGGATCCAATATAGTCCAGTTTATGGTGCAGTGCAATAGAGGACGGCCTCTAGGCCCGAATTAATTTGAATGGGGCCGCGCCTTTGGGCATATTGGGGAACACCTTGACCAGCTGGCGGTCGTTCATGCCCATGTGGCGTTCGGCCACCTGGGCCAGCACGGCCCGGAAGTCGGTGGTGACGGGCAGGTCGCGGCCTTCGTTGAGGGCGGCCTGGCCGACGCCCTGCCAGTCGCCGTAGACCTGGCCGCCGTTGACGGCGCCGCCCAGCACCCACATGACGTTGCCGTGACCGTGGTCGGTGCCGCCATTGCCGTTCTCGCGGGCGGTGCGGCCGAATTCCGACATGACGACGATGGTGGTGTCATCGAACAGGGGGCCGAGTTTTTTCGCCAGCACGGCCAGGCCCTGGCCCAGCGGCTGCAGGCGGTTGGCCAGCTGGCCCTTGGCGTTGCCCTGCGCGGCGTGGGTATCCCAGCCGCCCAGGTCGACGAAGGCCACCTGGATTTTCGGATCGTTGCGCATCAGGGTGGCCAGGCGCGCGGCGTCGTCGGGGAAGCCGTTGGGAAGCGGCGCGCCGCGGTCGGCCGCGTTCATTTCCTGGGCCGCGGCGGCGCTGGCGGCAGCGGCGGCGGCCATCACTTCCTGGTGCGCCGTCTTGCCGTCCTGGTAGGCGCGGCCGAAGCGCTCGTGGCCCGCGTACAGCTGGTCGAAGGCCTCGCCCACGTTCTTGCGGTCGAGGACATTGGCCTTGGTGGCGCCGGCGCCGTTGGGCAGGTTCATCGCCGCGGTGGGGCCGCTCAGGATGCGCGGCATGACGGGACCGATCGACAGGGCCCGGCTGGGCGAGGCAGCGCCCGGCAGGCCGGCCACCAGGCGATTGAGCCAGCCGTCCGGGGTGCTCTTGCGGCCCGGCGTGGCCGATTCCATGTAATCCTGCGCATCGAAGTGGGAGCGGGTGCTGTCGGGCGAACCGCTGGCGTGGATGAAGGCCAGCTTTTTTTCCGCCCACAGGGGCTGCAGCGACGCCAGCGCCGGGTGCAGGCCGAAGTAGCCGTCCAGGTCCAGCGCGCCGCCGTCCATGCCGGGCAGCGCCAGGCCGATGGTGGGCCGCAGGCGCAGGTAGTTTTCATCGCCCACCGGGGCCACCACGTTCAGGCCATCGACGGCCCCGCGCAGCATGATGACGATGAGTTTTTTCTGGGTCGGCGTATCGCTGCTGGCGGCCCAGGCGCTGCGGCCGACAGGAACCATGATGGAGGCGCCCAGGGCCAGGCTGTGAAGGAAGCTGCGGCGTTGCATGGTGTGCTCCGGTTAGCGTTGCATGAAGTCGGGACTGCCCAGCAGCATGGCTGCGCGCAGAGGTTCGGCGGATGCGGCGACGGCGCCGCGGGTGCGGGGCGAGATCGCTTCGCCCAGGGTCGCTTGCAGGCGGGCCGGGTCGACCGTCAGCGCCGCGGGCGCCGGTGCGGGCATGGCGTCGGCC
>JACXTT010003977.1_pt1 | contig 22243 bp, 17 predicted proteins | sample 9270951 | NCBI WGS metagenome assembly JACXTT01 (sample SAMN15532306, study PRJNA645909) | rock metagenome | isolation source: weathered quartz diorite | place: Puerto Rico | collected 2017-06-21
GAACCTGCTGGTAGGCCAACGTGGCGGCGAACGGCCCGTTGAAGTACATCAGGTTGCCGCCCCACTTGTTGCGGCCACCGGCGCCCGGCTTCTCGCCCATCGCGTAGATGACGTTCGCGGTCAGGCCGCCGAAGTTCGGCGTCGAGTAGAGGATCGAGTTGTTCCAGCCCGAATCGCCGATGATGCCCGGGTCGACGACGCCATTGCTCTTCGCACCGAAGTAGGTGTGGAAGATCATCGGCGAGAACACGTACGAGTCGATCAGCGGGTTGAACAGGATCGTCGACACGAAGTACGGCGTCGTGTTGCGGCCCAGCTTGACCGTGCCGTACTTGTCATTCTGCAGGCCGACATACGCATTGCGGCTGAACATCGAGTCGCCGTTGAAGCGCCCCATGCTGCCGCTGTCGGTGCGGAAGAAGCCGTTCAGGTCGAAGATGGCCTTGGTGCCGTTGCCCAGCTCCTCGGTGCCCTTGATGCCCCAGTAGGACGTCTGCATACCGCCAGAGTTGGCTACCCATGCCCGGTCGGACGAACCCGGGCTCTTGACGCCACCGACGAACATATCGGCCTGGCCGTACAGCGTCACGCTGGACTGCGCAAAGGCCGCGCCGGAAAAAAGGGTAGCCGCTATCGCCGCCAGCTTGAGTGCTGGCTTGTACTGCTTCTGCATGTTGATGACCTCCGTGGTTGATCCTGCTCTAGAACGTTGTGGTCTGGTGGTCCCTGACGGGTTCTTCTCTATTTTTTTCGCCACCTGGCGAGGCTCGGGTGATGGCAGGGTGCCGGTGGCGATGTGGTACAGCGTTGTTGTATTTCGTTGCTATTTTTGGCTCAGGCGGATACTAAGTCGTCGAGCCGGAACTGCGCAATGCGATGGATCTGGTTGATGCAAGTTTGCAACTCCGCCGCGGGCGTGTTTTCGATGCGGCGGGCGAACTCGGCAATGATCCCGTGACGGTCATAGCCGCGCACGGCCAGGATGAACGGGAAGCCGAACTTCTGGTTGTAGGTGGCGTTCAGCGTCTGCAGGCGCTCGAATTCCTCCGGCGTGCACAAGTTCAGGCCCGCGCCGCTCTGCTCGCGGGTGGATTCCTCGGTCAGCTCGCCGCGCACGGCGGCCTTGCCAGCCAGTTCCGGGTGAGCGCGCACGAGCTTGAGTTGCGCGGACTCGCCGGCTTCATCCACGGTCGCGCGCAGCGCCGCGGCCAGTGCGGCGGCGTTGGCGAACGGGCGCTGCTTCGCGGCCGCCTGTGCGAACCACGGGGAATGCTCGTAGATGCCGCCCAGCACTTCGATGAACTGGGCTTCTGGCATCGTGTTCAGTTGTTCAAGGGTGTAGGTCTGGCTCATGCCGTCTTCCGTGCGGTGTGGGGGTGGTGTTCGATCCAGTGGCGGGCGATGTCGACGCGGCGGCAGATCCAGACCTTGTCGTGCTCCTGCACGTAGTCGAGGAAGCGCTGCAGCGCGCGGAAGCGGCCCGGGCGGCCCAGCAGGCGGCAATGCATGCCGATCGACAGCATCTTGGGACGATCGAGCCCCTGCGGGTCGCCTTCGGCGTACAGCACGTCGAACGAATCCTTCAGGTACTGGAAGAACTGCTCGCCGGTATTGAAGCCCTGCGCCGTGGCAAAGCGCATGTCGTTGGTGTCCAGCGTGTAGGGCACCACCAGGTGCGGCTTGGTCTCGCCGCCGCCTGTCTCTACCTCGGTCCAGAACGGCAGGTCGTCGCCGTAGTAGTCGGAGTCGTAGAGCAATCCGCCGTGCTCGACGACAAGGCGGCGGGTGTTGGGGCTGTCGCGTCCGGTGTACCAGCCGAGCGGCATCTCGCCGGTGAGCTCGCGGATGATCTCCATGCCGATGCGCATGTGCTCGCGCTCGGTGGCCTCGTCGATGCCCTGGTAGTGGATCCACCGCCAGCCGTGGCAGGCAATCTCGTGACCCAGTTCGACGAACGCGCGCGTGACGTCCGGGTGCCGCTGCAGCGCCATCGAGACGCCGAAGACCGTCAGCGGCAGGCCGCGCCGCTCGAACTCGCGCAGGATGCGCCAGACGCCCGCGCGCGAGCCATATTCATAGATGCCCTCCATGCTCATGTGGCGGTCGGGGTAGGCCGCCGCGCCGATGATTTCGGAGAGGAACTGCTCCGAGCCGGCGTCGCCGTGCAGCACGTTGTTCTCGCCGCCCTCCTCGTAGTTGAGCACGAACTGCAGCGCGACGCGCGCGCCGCCCGGCCAGCGGGCGTGCGGCGGCTGGCTGCCGTAACCAATGAGATCGCGTGGATAGTTCTGGTTTTTCATCTGGGTGATTTCTGCTTCGGAAAACTTGGCCGGCGGCCTCACCGTGACCCGGTCCGGGCCGGCAGGGCGGACGGAATGCCCCGCCTCTGCTGGAAGCCGCCGTGCGCCGCCGCCGGACACGCGATGCCTGTTCCAAAGCATCGTTGGCTACGCAATGAGCGTGCCATGCGTGAACGGCGGCGGCTTTGATGCAAGGCGTGTTACTCCGTGCCGTGCGAGTTGGCAGCGGCGTTGCGCATGGCCTCCTCGTGCGACTGGATGCCGTTGTAGAAGAGATTCAGCACGACCGCGACGAGGGTGCCGAGCACGATGCCGCTGTGCGTGAACGGCGAGGTCCACTTCGGCAGGTACTGGAACAGCGTGGGCGCAAGCGTCGGGACCATGCCGAAGCCGATCGAGATGGCCACGATAAACAGGTTGTGGCGGTTGCGGTTGAAATCGCACGAGCCGAGGATGCGGATGCCGGTCGCGGCGACCATGCCGAACATCACGATACCGGCGCCGCCGAGCACGAACTGCGGCACCGATGCCACCACGTGCGCCATCTTCGGGAACAGGCCGAAGGCGATCAGGATAATGCCGCCGGCTGCCGCCACATAGCGCGAGCGCACACCGGTCACGGTGACGAGGCCCACGTTCTGCGAGAACGACGTGTACGGGAACGTGTTGAAGAAGCCGCCGATCAGCGTGCCCAGGCCGTCCGCGCGCAGGCCGTTGGTCAGTTCCTGGTTGGACAGCCGCTTGCCGGTGATGTCCGCCAGCGCGAGGAACATGCCGGTGGATTCCACCAGCGTGATGACCATCACGATGCACATCGACAGGATGGCCGAGAGGTGGAAGGTCGGCATGCCAAAGTGCAGCGGCGTGATGACGGCCATGAAGCTCGCTTCGTTCAGGCCCTCGAACGACACCTTGCCCATGGCCATGGCCACCAGCGTGCCGGCGATGATGCCGATCAGCACCGCGCAGTTCGCAATCAGGCCGCGACCGTATTTGGTCAGCAGCAGGATGACGACGAGTACCAGGCCGGCGATGCCGAGGCTGCCGAGATCGCCGTAGGCGAGGTTCGGCACCTCCTTGACCACGCCGTCGATCACGGCGCGCGTGGTGGGCTGGCCGCCGCCGGCCCAGTTGATGCCCACGCGCATCAGCGAGACGCCGATCAGTGTGATGACCGTGCCGGTGACCACGGGTGGGAACAGGCCGAGCATGCGGCCCATCATCGGCGCGATCAGAATGCCGAACAATCCGGAGGCTATCACCGCACCGTAGATGCCGAGCAGGCCGATGTTGGGGTCGGTGCCGATGGCGATCATCGGCGCCACGGAGGCGAACGTCACGCCCATCATGACGGGCAGGCGGATGCCGAACTTCCAGAAGCCGAAGGCCTGGATCAGCGTGGCCAGACCCGCCGCGAACAGGTCGGCATTGATCAGAAAGGCCAGCTGGTCCTTGGGCAGCTTGAGCGCGCCGCCAACGATCAGCGGCACGGCAACGGTGCCGGCGTACATCACGAGCACGTGCTGCAGGCCCAGCGCGAGCAGGCGCCCGGAGGGCAACCGCTCATTGGTCAGGTCCGTGGGGACGGTGGTACTTGTCGAACTCATGGAAGTTGTCTCCTCTCCATTTGATTTGATGGGAACGCCGTCGGGTTGCCCGGGCCTCTGTAGGCTCCTGCCTGGCGCATCTTTGCGGGATGCTGTCGTTGGGCGGGAGACGGGCCGTTGGGGGCGGACGGCGGGAACATCGCGCTAGGTGGAGCGTCCCAGCACGCTGCGCAGATCGAAATTGCCCGGCTCGTCCGGCTGTACGCGGTCAGCGCAGGCGCCAAGGTGGTGCGCCATGCGTGCCTGCGCGAGCGCGGCATCGCCTTGTTCCAGTGCGTCGAGAATCTCCTCGTGTTCGTCGAATGAGCAGGCGTTGTTGCCTGGGGATTCCACGCTGGCGATCATCAGCGTGGTGCGTGAAACGAGCCGGCGCATCATCGTCACCAGCAGGGCATTGCCCGAAAGCTCGGCCAGCGCGGTGTGGAATTCGGCCGACAGGCGGATCCACTTGGGACGCTCGTGCGTGAGGAAGGCCTGGCGTTCCTCGACGACCATCTTGCGCAGCGGGGCGATGACGGCCTTGACGTTGGGCATCGCGGCCAGCTTCTCCAGCACCGCGCGCTCCAGCATCTGGCGCAACTCGAACATGTCGTGCGCCTCGTCGGTGGACGGGCTGGCGATGAAGGCGCCGCGGTTGGGCTCCAGGTCCACCATGCCGTTGGCGGCCAGGTGCGAGAGCACCTTACGGACCGTGTGGCGGGCGGTGGCATAGATTTCGCACAGCGAGTGCTCGGTCAGCTTCGTTCGCGGCGGCAGCCGGTGCTCCATGATCGCGTCATAGATCTCGTGATACATGCGCTCCTCGACGGAGCCCTTGCGAGCGGGTTTCGATTCGGTCGGGGCGGCTTCGACAGCGCCGGCAATCAGCTTGAGACTCTTGGACATCGTGGCACCAGCTTGGATGGTGTTAGCGGGGGATCGCCGCAGCCTTGCCAGGCCCCTTATGCGGGGTGCTGCGATCCAAAAATTGTTGACAATTATTTGGTTATGCATTCAATATTGTCAACAAAACCGAATCAGGTTTTCGACAACTTCGGGTATTCCCCGAGTTGCAAAGCGGGTCGGCGCGGCGCATTGTCGCCACGCACCAACCCAGCGCCGGGATGCGTTACCAAGACGTACCGAGCGGGCACCATTCCCACAAATGGTGCTAGTGAAGGCAGCGGCGCCCCTCACAACCCAAACGCCTAAGGAAAACAGGATGGGACGCTTGACCACTCATGTTCTCGACACCGCCGCTGGCACCCCCGGCCAGGGAATGTCGATTACCCTGCATAAAATTGTCGACAATCGCCGCGAGACCCTGAAGTCCGTCGTGACCAATCACGATGGCCGCTGCGACCAGCCTCTGCTGGAGGGCGAGTCTCTCGCCGTCGGCGTGTACGAACTGGAATTCGGCGCGGGCGACTACTTCCGCGCGCAGGGCGCCAAGCTGCCTGAGCCGGCGTTCCTGGACGTGGTGACGCTGCGCTTCGGCATTGCCGACACCAGCGCGCACTACCACGTGCCGCTCCTCGTTTCGCCGTGGTCGTACTCGACCTACCGCGGCAGCTGAACCGCGGAATAGGGAAACAGGAGACAAGTCATGGAAGGCTACATTCTCGACTGGGCCAATCTGCTCTTGCGCTGGGTGCACGTCATCACCGCAATTGCATGGATCGGCTCTTCGTTCTATTTCGTCTGGCTCGACAACAGCCTCACCAAGCCCACCGCCCCCGACCTGAAGGAGAAGGGCGTGGATGGCGAGTTGTGGGCGGTGCACGGCGGCGGCTTCTACAACCCGCAGAAGTACCTGACCGCGCCCAAGACGCTGCCGGAGAACCTGCACTGGTTCTACTGGGAGTCCTATTCCACCTGGATGACGGGCTTCGGCCTGCTGGTGGTGCTGTACCTGTTCAACGCCAGCACGTACCTGATCGACAAGAACGTGTTCGACATGTCGCCGGGCGCGGCGGTCGGCTTCGCGGTGGCTTACCTGCTGGTCGGCTGGATCGTGTACGACTGCATCTGCCGCCTGTTCGTCAAGAACGACCGCACGGTGGGTATCCTCGTCGCGATCTACGTGGCGGTGGCCGCCTACGTGGCTTGCCACGTGTTCTCGGGTCGCGCGGCGTTCCTGCTGACCGGCGCGATGATCGCCACCATCATGAGCGCCAACGTGCTGGCGTGGATCATTCCGGGGCAGCGCAAGGTCGTCGCGTCGCTGAAGGCCGGCGAGCCGGTGGACCCGATCCACGGCAAGCGCGCCAAGCAGCGCAGCGTGCACAACACGTACTTCACGCTGCCGGTGCTGTTTGCGATGCTGTCGAACCACTACAGCATGACCTACAGCTACAAGTACAACTGGGCCGTGCTGATCCTCATCATGCTGGCCGGCGTGCTGATCCGTCAGTTCTTCATCCTGAAGCACAAGGGCAAGATCAACGTCGCGTGGCCCGCCGCCGGCGTGGCGCTGCTGGGCGTGGTGGCCGTGATGATCGCGCCGCAGCCGCGTCCGGCCGTGGCGAGCAACGCCGCCGGCGACGCTGGCGCGGCGAACGCCGTGAGCTTCGTCAAGGTGCAGGAAATCATCAATGCGCGCTGCGTGCAGTGCCACGCCGAGGCGCCGAAGATGATGCCGACCGCCGCCAAGGGCATCAAGCTCGATACGGTCGACGAGATCAAGTCGCACGCCCAACTGATCTACCAGCAGGCCGTGCAGCAGAAGGCCATGCCGCTGGGCAACGTGACGCAAATCACGGACGACGAGCGCGCGCTGCTGGGACAGTGGTTCGAGGGCGGCGCAAAGACCGCCAACTGACAGGACAACCGGGCATCGGTGATCGACGGTCCGGAGGGCTGCGCAGGTCGGCAGCTTGCAGTACCGGATCGGCGAGGGTTTGAACGGGGCGAAAGCCCCGTTTTTTTTATGCGCGCGCTCGATGCACGGTCAGTCGCCTTTCACCCGCACTCAGCCGCCGATGTTCAGCAGCGCCAGGATGCCCAGCACGGCGAAGATCGCGGCCGCGATCTTGTGCACCAGGGCGATCGGCATCTTGTTGGCGAAACGGTCGCCCAGCAGCACGGCCGGAGCGTTGGCCAGCATCATGCCGAAGGTCGTGCCGGCCACGACCGCGACGACCTCTGTGCTGAAGCGCGCCGCCAGCGCCACGGTCGCGATCTGCGTCTTGTCGCCCATCTCGGCGAAGAAGAAGGCGACGATGGTGGCGCCGAGCACGCCGATGGCGCCCTTGACCGGTTTGGCCTCGGCGTTGTCCAGCTTGTCCGGGATCAGCATCCAGCCCGCCATGGCGATGAAGCCGACGCCGAGGATCCAGCGCAGCATGTTCTCGCCCAGTGCGTGCGTGATCCAGCCGCCCAGTGCGCCGGCAAAGCCATGGTTGACCAGCGTGGCGATCAGGATGCCTGCAATGATGGGTAGGGGCTTGCGATAACGCGCCGCCAGCACGAGCGACAGCAGTTGAGTCTTGTCGCCCATTTCGGCGAGCGCGACGATACCTGTGGAGACGAGGAAGGCTTCCATGTTGTGGTGAGAGAAACCGGGCCGGACGCATCGCGAGATGCCAATGACGCACACCTTCCCCGGCCCAGCCAGAAAGGTGACGTCATCGGTCTCGCCAGGCCTTGGACACGCGGCGGGCCAATACGGCCTGCCCGGGTCCGGAGCTGCGCACGCCATAACCGCAAGCGGTCAAGTCTGTTGACGTACGCCCCTGTCCTTCGGATGCCGCGTTGCGCGGCGCGATAGGAGCAGGGCGGCTACTCCCCAATGGAAGCGGTGATTATAACGACAGCGGCGGTGGTCGTCCACCGCTGCGATGCGAGCAGGTTCGGGGAGTCAGGCCGGAACGGGCGACGCCTCGCTGGTCTGGCGGCCGCGGAAGTCGGTCCAGCACAGTGCCTTGAAGTCGTACAGCTTGCAGCGGCGCGCCGTCTTGAAGTACCAGCGCCACGAGAAATTCTCGATGATGATCTTGCCCGGCAGGGTCTGCTCCAGCATGGCCTGTGCGCGCTTGAGGCGATACAGCGGCACGCTCATGTCCACGTGGTGGGCGGTGTGCTCCATGATGTGGTGCAGCGCCGCGCCGATACCGTAGCGGAAACGCAGATGGACCGTGGTGGAGACGAACGGCTGCGCCTTCGCCCACATCGCCTTGGTGTCGTACCAGGCGACGCTGGTGTGCGTATGGTGCACGTACAGCACGAAACCGACGGTGAGATTCCAGACCAGGAACGGCAGCACGAAGCCCATGCCCACCAGCAGCCAGGCCGATTGCGCGGTGACGCTGGCCAGCCACGCCAGGGCGCCGATCCAGAGCACGCCGAAGGCCGCCACCAGCACGCAATCGAGCGTGAAGATGGTGCGGCGCGTGGCCATCTGGCGCTTGCTCGGGAAGAACAGCTTGAGCCACCAGATTTCCACCAGGTAATAGAGGCCGGCGCCGAAGCCATTGCGATACACGCGCTCCAGCGCGCGGCGCCAGGCCGGCAGCGCCCGGAATTCCTCGAGGGAGTAGGGCGCCCAGACGAAGTCGAAACCCTTGAGGTTGGTGTAGCCGTGGTGGACCACGTTGTGGCCGACTTCCCACAGGCTGTACGGCGTCAGCGACGGCAGGAACGTGAGGCGCCCCAGCCACTTGTTGAGACCCCGACGCGGCGTCAGGCTCTGGTGGCAGGCATCGTGGCCGATGATGAACAGTCGGGCGATGAGCAGGCCGGCGAGGATGCCCAGCCCCAGCTTGGCGCCCCAATGCGGCGCCAGCACCACACCGGCGAGCACGGCGGCGAAAAGCAGGTAGTCGAAGGCGAACAGCAACAGCGCGCGCGGGGTGCTGCGCTGGGAGAGTGGAATCAGCCAGCTGCGGATGATCTTGCGCGAGGGCAGGGGCTGGTCGGGGGCGATCGGCTCGGGCGTGGAGCCGGAAACGGGCTTGGCCGGGGCGGCGTGCCCGCCATGCATGGCGGGCGAAAGCGCTTCTGGGCGGGCGTTCATATGGAATCTTCTCTTGTCTGTAGGCTGACGAGCGGGCATCGAGAGGGCGCGCCCGGAACTGGACAGATTAGAGGGATTCGCCCAAGACAGTGTTGATGGCGGTCAAGCGAGGCGGGAAGTGTCGCGCTCAGGCAAGCGAAAGCCCGGCGCGATGGCCGGCCTTTCGGTCAGTAAAAATGCTGCTTACCGCACCTGTTCCTGCACGGCTTCGCCCATCACGTAGACAGTATCGATGACGCGGTCGTCGCCGAGCATGGCGAACGCGAACAGTTGCTCCTCCAGCGTCTCCGAGCGATCGCTGCGGCGGGTGATCAGCGGCGTGGCGTGCGGGTCCAGCACGATGAAGTCCGCTTCGCAGCCCGGCGTGAAGCTGCCGATGCGGTCGGCCCAGCCGAGGGCATCCGCGGCGGCGCGCGTGGCCAGGTAGAACATCCGCATCGCGGTCAGGTAGTAGCCGCCCATGCGCGCCACCTTGTGGGCCGCGTTCATGGTGCGGAACATCGAGAACGAGGTGCCGCCGCCCACGTCGGTCGCCAGCGTCACGTTGAGGCGGTTGGCATCCGACTGATGGAAGTCGTAGAAGCCGCTGCCCAGGAACAGGTTGGACGTCGGGCAGTGGGCCACGGCGGCGCCGCTGTCGGCAAGGCGGCGGCGGTCATCCTGGTCCAGGTAGATGGCGTGGCCATAGAACGCGCCGGGGCGCAGCAGGCCGTAGTGGTCGTACACGTCCAGGTAGCTGCGGGCGTCCGGGAACAGCTCGGCCACCCATTTGACCTCGTCGCGGTTCTCGGCCACGTGCGTCTGGATGAAGGCGTCCGGATAGGCGCGGGCGAGTTCGCGGCAGGCGGCCAGTTGCGCCTCGGTGGACGTGGGCGCGAAGCGCGGCGTGATCGCATAGGCCAGACGGCCCTTGCCGTGCCAGCGCGCGAGCAACTCCGCCGAGTCGCGGGCGCCGGACTCGGCCGTGTCGCGCAGGAACTCGGGGCAGTTGCGGTCCATCATCACCTTGCCGGTGATCATGCGCATATTGCGCTTCTCGCTCTCGGCGAAGAGCGCCTCGGCGGAACCGGCGTGAACCGTGCTCCAGGCCATGGCCGTGGTGGTGCCGTTGCGCAGCAGCTCCTCGGTGAAGAAGCCGGCGACCGCGCGCGCATACGACGGCTCCTCGAAGCGGCGCTCCTCGGGGAAAGTGTAGGTCTCCAGCCAGTGCAGCAGGCCCGGCGACGGCGACGCGATCATGTCGGTCTGCGGATAGTGCACGTGCGTGTCGATGAAGCCCGGCACGATCAGCTTGCCGCGATGGTCGATCACCTCGGCGCCCGCCGGGATCTGCGGCGCCAGCACGTTGTAGTCGCCGGCCGCGACGATGCGGCCCGCGGTGACGATCAGCACGCCGTTCTCCCAATACTGGTGGGCGTCATCGTGGAACTGCGGGTCGCGCAGGAAATGCAGTACGCGGCCGCGGATGGCGCGGGTGATGGCGGGAGTGGGAGGCGTGGTCGTCATGGTTTGTCTCAACATGGCCGGCACGGCGCGAAAAGGCGGCGTGCCGGCACTTCTTGGTATGCGCCGCGCTCAGGCCGTGGAGGCCGTCGCGGGCGGGGACGTGGGCGGCGCCGACCAGAAATGATCGACCTCCGCCAAGAATTCGGCCTTCTGCACGGCAGGCAGGAAGGCCGCTTCAAAGCTGTTGCGGGCCAGTTTGTGCGCATCGGCCGCGTCAAGCGGCAGCGCGGCGAACATGGCTTCCCAGTTGGCGTTCATGTAGCCGCCGAAGTACGCCGGGTCGTCGGAATGCAGCGTGACCGCGACACCAGCATCGAGCATGCGCTTGGCGGGGTGGTCGCGCAGGTCCGGATAGACCTTGAGCTTCTCGTTCGACAGCGGGCACACCGTCAGCGCCACGCGCTCGCGCGCCAGGCGTGCGATCAGCGCATCGTCCTCGATTGCACGCACGCCGTGGTCGATGCGCTCCACATGCAGGATGTCGAGGGCGTCGGTGACATACTGGGCGGGGCCTTCCTCGCCGGCGTGCGCCACCAGGCGCAGGCCGAGCTCGCGCGCCCGCGCAAATACGCGCGCGAACTTTTCCGGCGGGTTGCCGCGCTCGGACGAATCCAGCCCGACGCCGACGAAGCGGTCGCGGAACGGCAGCGCGGCGTCCAGCGTCGCGAGGGCGTCTTCCTCGGACAGGTGACGCAGGAAGCAGAGGATCAGGCTGCTGGAGAAGTCATACTCGGTGCGGGCCTGCGCCAGCGCGTCGGCAATGCCGTCGATCACGACGTTGATTGGCACGCCGCGGGCGGTATGGGTTTGCGGGTCGAAGAAAATCTCCGCGTGGCGGACATTGTCGGCGACGGCGCGCTTGACGTAGTCCATCGTCATGTCGAAGAAATCTTCCTCCGTCAGCAGCACGCTGGCGCCGGCGTAGTAGATGTCGAGGAAGGACTGCAGGTCGGTGAAGGCGTAAGCCTGGCGCAGCGCCTCGATGCTGGGGTAGGCCAGCTTCACCTGGTTGCGCTGGGCGAGCCGGAAAATCAGTTCGGGTTCGAGTGTGCCCTCGATATGGACATGCAGTTCGGCCTTGGGAGTACGGCGGATCTTGTCCGCCAGCGCGGCGTCGATGGTCATGGGGCCTCGTATCGGTCTCGTCGGCAGGGTTGCCGGCTTTATGGTCGGGTTACGAATGCATCGCCTGTGCCCTGCCGGCCGCCAGCGCGGCAAGGCGCTGGTCTCGGACCTGGAGCAACTGGGCGACGATCGCAACCGCAATCATAGCCGGAGCCTTGTCGGTGATTCCGGGAACCCCCATCGGGCATACCATTTCAGGGAACCTGGCCGGGTCCACGCCGTGGTCGGCCAGCCTGTGCTCGAAGCGCGCGCGCTTGGTTTTGGACCCGATCAGGCCGAAGTACGCGTAGTCACTGCGTCGGAAAATGTGCTCGCACAGCGTCTGGTCGAGCGCGTGGCTGTGCGTCATGACGAGAAAGTAGCTGCCCGCCGGCGCCGTGGCGATGACCGCCTCGGGCGTGTCGGTGGCCTCGGCCTCGACGTTGTCGGGCAGGCCGGCCGGGAAGAGCGTGTCGCGCTCGTCCACCCAGTGCACGCGGCAGGGCAGGTTGGCCAGCACCTTGACGATCGCATGGCCGACGTGGCCGGCGCCGAACAGCACGACCTGCATCTCGTCGGGCACCAGCGTGTCGGTCCACGCGCCGTCGTCGTGCAGCACGACATCGGGCACCACTGCGCGGCTTGCCGCATGGCGCACCGGTCCGCCCGACGGCACGGTGCGAGTGATCGCGTGACCGCCGGCGAAGGCGCGCTCCACGGCATCCAGCCAGCCGAAATCCGCCTCGCCCAGCACCTCGAACGCCAGTTGCACGACGCCGCCGCAGCACTGGCCGAGCGCCGGCCCGAGCGGAATGCGCTCGATCTTGCGCGTCTCGCCGGCGGCCATCATGTCGCGGGCGATCTCCATGCCGCGCCATTCGAGGTGGCCGCCGCCGATGGTGCCGACCAGTTCATCGGCCGTCACCAGCATGCGCACACCGGGCTCGCGCGGGGCGGAGCCCTTGACCTCGGCGATCGTGACCATCGTCACCGGCACGCCGGCGCGCACCCAGCGGGCGGCGTCGGCGAAGCGGAAGGGCTTGAGCGGGGCGTCCTGCATGGCACTTGCCTTCTGTGGCGCGGGTTACTGCGCCGCCAGGGCGGCGCGCACGGCATCCGCTGCATCAAGGATGGCCTCGCTCGTCGCGGGCGCCTTCAGCGGCGGATTGATGCGGTAGTCGCCAATTGCCGCCACTGCGTCGCGGATGGCGAAGAACACCGAGAACGGCAGCAGCAGCGGCGGCTCGCCGACGGCCTTGGAGCGGTGAATGCTGTCCTCGACGTTGCTGTTCTGGAACAGCCGCACGTTGAACGACTCGGGGCAATCGTTGATCGTCGGGATCTTGTACGTGGACGGCGCGTGCGTCATCAGCTTGCCGTTCTGGTTCCACCACAGCTCCTCAGTCGTCAGCCACCCCATGCCCTGGATGAAGGCGCCTTCCACCTGGCCAATGTCGATGGCCGGGTTCAGCGACTGGCCGGCGTCGTGCAGCGCGTCGGCGCGCAGCAGCTTCCATTCGCCGGTCAGCGTATCCACCAGCACCTCGGAACACGCGGCGCCATAGGCGTAGTAGTAGAACGGGCGGCCGTGCAGGGTCTTCTGGTCCCAGTACAGCTTGGGCGTGGTGTAGAAGCCGTCCGACCACAACTGCACACGCGCCACGTAGGCCTCGCGCGCCAGGTCGCCGAACGACAGGCGCAACTCGCCGGCGACGACGAGGTCATCGCCAAAGCGCACGGTGTCGGGCGCCACGCCCGCCTTGCGCGCGGCGAACGCGGTCAGGCGCTCGCGGATCTGGCGGGCGGCGTCCTGCGCGGCCTTGCCGTTCAGGTCGGCGCCGGTCGAGGCGGCGGTGGCGGAGGTGTTGGCCACCTTGCTGGTATCCGTCGCCGTCACGCGCACGCGCTCCATGCGAATGCCCAACTCGTGCGCGACCACCATCGCCACCTTGGTGTTCAGGCCCTGGCCCATTTCGGTGCCGCCGTGGTTCACCAGCACGGAACCGTCGTTGTAGACGTGCACGAGCGCGCCGGCCTGGTTGTAGTGGGCGACGTTGAACGAGATGCCGAATTTCACCGGCGTGATCGCGATACCCTTCTTGAGCACCGGGCTGCTGGCGTTGAATTCCCGCGTGGCCGCGCGGCGCGCCTGGTACTCGCTGGAGGCCACCAGTTCGTCGATCAGTTCGTGGATGACGTTGTCTTCCACCGTCTGGCCGTACGGCGTGACATTGTTCTCGGTTGTGCCGTAGAAGTTCGCGCGGCGCACATCGAGCGAATCCTTGCCGACGTTGCGGGCGATGTTATCGAGGATGTACTCGACCGCGAACGCGCCCTGTGGGCCGCCGAAGCCGCGGAACGCGGTGTTGCTCTGCGTGTTGGTCTTGCCGCAGTAGCCGTCGATCTGCACGTTCGGCAGCCAGTAGGCGTTGTCGAAGTGGCAGATGGCGCGCGTCATCACCGGGCCGGACAGGTCGGCGGAGAAGCCCGCGCGCGACACCATTTCGACCTGCACGCCCTCGATGCGGCCGTCGTCGTCATGGCCCACCTCGAAGTCGAAGCGGAAGTCATGGCGCTTGCCGGTGATCATCATGTCGTCGTCGCGGTCCGGGCGCAGCTTGACCGGGCACAGCAGCTTCCAGGCGGCCAGCGATGCGCAGCAGGCGAACATCGCCGACTGCGATTCCTTGCCGCCGAAGCCGCCGCCCATGCGGCGGCATTCCACCAGCACCTGGTGCACTTGCCAGCCGAGCATATGCGCGACCGCGTGCTGCATTTCGGTCGGATGCTGGGTCGAGCACCACACGTGCATGCCATCGTTCTCGCGCGGCGCGGCGTAGGCGATCTGGCCTTCCAGGTAGAACTGTTCCTGGCCACCCAGGTGAATGCGTCCGCTGTCATGGTGGCGCGCGCCGTCGATGTGGCGGCGCGGCTCGCCGCGCGTCAGGTGCATCGGCGGCAGCACATAGCTGCCAGCCTCGTGGGCCGCCTCGGGCGACAGCACCGGCGGCAGGTCTTCATACTCGATCACGCCCAGGCGTGCGGCGCGGCGGGCCGCGTCGTGCGACGACGCGACCACGATGAACATCGGCTGGCCGACGAACTGCACCATGTCCTTCACGAGGATCGGGTCGTCGTGGATGATCGGGCCGCAGTCGTTGACGCCGGGGATGTCGTCCACGGTCAGTACGGTCACCACGCCGGGCGCCGCGCGGACCTTGTCGAGCGACATGGAAACGATGCGCGCGTGCGCGCGGGTGCTCATGCCGAGCGCGGCGTGCAGCGTGCCGGCCAGCTCGGGAATGTCGTCCGTATAGGTGGCGGTGCCGGCCACGTGCAGGTGCGCGGACTCGTGCGGGCGCGAAATGCCGACTTGCGGCGACGATTCGGCGGCGACGCTGGCGTCCAGCAGGAAGGGTTCGGTTTGCTTGTTCATGCCGATCTCTCCTCAGGCACTGGCGATTGCGGTGTCGCCGGCGCCCACGGCGCGGACGTTGACGGAAGCGGCGGGCAGCGCCTGCTCGCGCGTTTCCAGCCAGAAGCGGTACAGCAGGTTGGCCGCACCGCGCGCGCGGTACGACGAGGTGGCGCGCATATCGGTCAGCGGGGCGTAGTCCTGGCCCAGCGCGGCCATGCCGGCACGGGCGGTGGCTTCGTTCCAGGGCTGGCCGTTCAGCGCGGCCTCGGTCGCGGCGGCGCGCTTGGGCGTGGCGGCCATGCCACCGAAGGCGATGCGCGCATCGGCGACGATGCCGTTGCGCACCGTGATGCCGAAGGCGGCACACACGGCGGAAATGTCCTCGTCAAAACGTTTGGACAGTTTGTAGGTGCGGAAGTGCTGCGGACCGGTCACCGGCACGCGCAGACCCGCGACAAATTCGCCCGGGACCATCGCGGTCTTCTGGTAGGCCAGGTACAGGTCTTCCAGCGGCAGCGCGCGGCGCGTGGCGCCGTGCTGCAGCACCACTTGTGTGCCGAGCGCGATCAGCGCGGGCATCGAATCGCCGATAGGCGAGCCGTTGGCGATGTTGCCGCCGAGCGTGCCGGCATTGCGGATCGGCAGCGAGGCAAAGCGCTTCCACATCTCTTCCAGCTCGGGGTGGGCGGCGTTGAGCGCCGCGTAGGCGCGCTCCAGCGTGACGCCGGCGCCGATCTCGATCATGCCGTTCTCTTCGCGCACGTACTGCAGGTCTTCCACCTGGCCCACGTAGAGCAGGTCGCCCAGTTCGCGGAACTGCTTGGTGACCCACAGGCCAACGTCGGTGCTGCCGGCCAGGATGCGGATATCCGGATGCGAGGCCTTGATCGCGCCGAACGCGTCGGCGGTGCGCGGCGCATAGAAGTGCTGGCCCGCGGCGTTGTAGTGGAAGGTCTCGCCGCGCTTGAGGTTGCGCAGCGTGTCGGCGATCTGCTTTGGATCGAGCTTGCCGGCTTGCGGGGCGGGCAGGGCCATCATGCGCTGGCCGGCGTCGATGATCGGCCGGTAGCCGGTGCAGCGGCACAGGTTGCCGGTGAGCGCGTCGCAGATGGTCGTGCGCGACGGCGCCTCGCCGCCCGGCACGTACTGCTGGTACAGCGCCCACAGCGACATCACGAAGCCGGGGGTGCAGAAGCCACATTGCGAGCCGTGGCATTCGACCATGGCTTCCTGCACCGGGTGCAGTGTGCCGTCGGCCTGGCGCAGGTCCTCGACCGTGATCAGGGCCTTGCCGTCGAGCGTGGGCAGGAACTGGATGCAGGCGTTGACGGCCTTGAATTCGACATTGCCGCTGTCTTGCAGCTCGCCGATGACGACGGTGCAGGCGCCGCAGTCGCCTTCGGCGCAGCCTTCCTTGGTGCCGGTGCAGCGGACGTCCTCGCGCAGATACTGGAGGACGGTACGGGTAACGGGGGCGTCGGATACTTCCTTGACCTGGCCGCGATGGAAAAAGCGGATGGTTTGCGTCTCCATGGTCTCTTCTCTCTTTGTGATGGGGGCAAACATAGCATCGGGGCCAATCATGCAATATTCGGCCCAGGTGATATGCCCCATCAGGCGGGCGTCCCGGCGCGGCCGGCCGCGCCGGCGGGCAGGGTCGGTCAATGCCTGGGGCGGGCCGGCATTGACCGACCGTGGGGTGCCTGACTTACACTATGCGCCGTTCCCACCCCACACGCCACCCGCTCGCCCCCAATGGCCGGCCGGCGATCCTTGCCATGCACGGACGCGATCATCTGGATACCTACCTGCTGCGGGTGCTGCATACCCTGCTTACCGAACAAAGCGTGACGCGCACCGCGGTCCGCCTCGGGCAGTCGCAGCCGGCCATCAGCAATACGCTCAAACGCCTGCGCGAAATCACCGGCGATGCCATCCTGGTGCGGGGAAAAAGCGGGATGGTGCCGACGGAGCGGGGGCGCGAACTGCTGGCGCTCGCCGAGCAGAGCCTGGCGGCGATGGACCGGATCGCCCGGCCGCCGCAGCAGTTCGACCCGGCCACCACGACCCGCACGTTCCACCTGGGCGCGCCCGACTACCTGGATGCGTTCTTCCTGCCCAACATCGTCGAGCGCGTGCGGCGGCTGGCGCCGGGCGCCAAGCTGTTCGTGCATCCGATGACGTCGTCCGGCGACTTCCTGGAGGACCTGGAGCAGGGGCAGCTCGATATCGTGATCGGCAACTGGCTGTCGCCGCCGGAGCACCTGCACATCTCGCCGCTGTTCGACGACGAGGTGGTCTGCATGCTGGGCGCCCAGCATCCGCTCGCCCGCAAGGGGCTGACGCTCAAGCACTACCTGCAGATGCCCCACCTGGCGCCGGCGCCGTACGCTTCGATGCAGCGCAGCATGATCGACCAGGCACTGGCCGAGCAGGGCTACAAGCGCAACATCCAGGTCACGCTGCCGTACTTCGGGCTGGTGCCCTACGTGCTGATGAAGACCGACATGGTGTTCACCACCGGTCGGCAGTTCGCCGCGCACTACGCGCAGTATTTGCCGATCCGCATGGTGGCGTCGCCGGTGTCGTTCCCGCGCATGCGCTTCTACCAGCTCTGGCACGAGCGCTGCCATGCCGCGCCGGACGTGATGTGGATGCGCCGGATGATCGCCGAGGTGGCGAACGACCTGCCGCACCTGCCAAGGCTGGAGGCGGCGGCGGGCTAAGCGCCGGTCGGCGCCGCGCCGCCGACCGCGGGGCGCGGCGGGGCAGACGGCTTACTTCGCCTTGTAGTCGGGGAAGAACAACTGCTCACCCTCGACCTTGTAGCCGGCGATGGCGGCCTGGCCCTCGCGGGACGTGATCCACTCCACGAGCTTCATCGCGTCGGCGTAGTTGGTGCCGGGGTGCCTGGCCGGATTGACGGCGATGATGCCGTAGGGGTTGAACATGCGCGGGTCGCCCTCGATCGCGATGGCAAGGCTCGTCCTGGCGCGGTAGGCGCCGTAGGTGGCGCGGTCCGACAGCGTGTAACCGGGCAACTGCGCCGCCATGTTCAGCACCTCGCCCATGCCCAGGCCCGCGCTGACATACCACGGCTGGCCCTTGGGCTCGATGCCGGCCAGCTTCCAGTAGCTTTTCTCCATCACGTCGGTGCCCGAGTTGTCGCCGCGCGAGATGAACTTCGTGCCGCTGCCAGCGACCTTCTTCAAGCCCGCGACGACGTCCTTGCCGCCCTGGATGCCGGCCGGGTCGTTGGCCGGGCCGACGACGATGAAGTCGTTGTACATCACGTCGCGACGGTTGATGCCGTAGCCCGCGGCCACGAACTCGTCCTCCATCTTGCGGGCATGGACCAGCAGCACGTCCACGTCGCCCATCTCGCCCATCTTCATGGCCTTGCCGGAACCCACGGCAATGACCTTCACCGTCACGCCGCTCTTCTGCTCGAACCTGGGCAGCAGGTACTTGAGCAGGCCGGAGTTCTCGGTGCTGGTGGTGGTGGCGAGCTTGAGTTCGCCGGCCTGTGCGCCAGACAACACAACGAGGCAGGCGGCGCCCAGCGTGCGGACGAGGAGGCGGACCAGGGTGCAGGACATCGTATTCCTTCCTTTATGTTCTTGATTGCATAATTGCCACGGACTCTCGACTTCGGGGAGAATGCGGCAAATTGCCGGGAAGATCGTGGTTGCAGATTGTCCGCGAGCCACATACACGAAGTAAATATGAATGGAATTGCATATGACATTCCGCTTTGATCTGTTCCCCGTGATCGCGGCCGACGACAATCCGCGCGCCAATGGCAAGGTGTTCCACCTGCTCAAGGCCGTGCGCGAGACCGGCTCGCTGCATCGCGCCGCCCAGGAGGTCGGCCTGTCCTATCGGCACGCCTGGGGCGTGATGCGGGCCTGGGAGGAAATGCTTGGGCGCAGCGTGCTCGACATGGAGCGTGGCCGGGGCGCATCGCTGACACGCTTCGGCGAGCGGCTGCTGCGGGCGGAAATCCGTCTGCGCGAGACGCTGGAGCCGGCCGTGCAGAAGGCGCTGGCCGATTTCCTGCTCGACCTGGACGAGGCGGCCCAGCCGCAGACCCGCGTGCATTTCTCCGGCAGCCACGACCCGGCGATCGGCGTGCTGGCCGGTGCGCTGCAGGAGCTGCCCGCGCGCCTGCAACTGGACACGGTGTACTGCGGCAGCGTGGAGGGCCTGATCTGCCTGCAGGAGCGCCAGTCGGAGCTGGCCGGCTTCTACGTCTCGCCGATCCAGACCGCGGGGTCGGTCGCGCACGTGACGCTGCGCAAGTGGCTGCGCCCGGCGTCGGTCCGGCTGATCCGCCTGGCCTGGCGCGAGCAGGGCCTGATCGTCGCGCCCGACATGGCACGCGAGATCCGTGACCTGCGCGATCTGGCGCGCACCCAGGCGCGCTTCGTCAACCGCCAGCGCAGTTCGGGCACTCGCATGCTGTTCGATCAGTTGCTGGCCACGCACGGCCTGTACGCCGACCAGATCGTTGGCTACGACGATCCCGAGTTCAGCAACGACAAGGTGGCCGAGGCCGTCGCCGGCGGTCGGGCGCAGGTTGGCTTCGGCCTGCGCATGAATGCCGAGGCGCACGGCCTCGCCTTCGTGCCGCTGACGCGCGAGGCCTACTACCTGGCCCTGCGCAAGAACGACCAGACCTCGCCCTGGGCCGGCGCGCTGCAGGCGCTGCTGGCCGACCCGGGCTTCGCGCGCCGGATCGAGGCGTTGTCGGGCTACGCGGCCGCGGAGCCGGCCGGCATCCTGACGCCGCAGGAAGCGTTGCCGTGGTACGGGCCGGACGGCAAGGAAGGCGCCTGACGCGCCTGCCGGAAGGGCGGGCACGTGAGGCCGCGCGGGGTCGGGGTCGGCGCGCCGGGTCCGTATTACACTTCTCGTCATGGCGCCGCAGCCACGCGCGCTAGCGACACTATCAAAATGATTCTGGCGTCGTTGCGCGGCCTTGCCGTACCACTTGCACTGTCTGCGGCCGCGCGTCTAGCCAGAACCGCTTCGCTTCATTTTGATAGCGTCTCTTAACCCGCGAGGAATTGTCATGCTTGAGACCGCCGCGCTGGCCGCCGGGATGTCCTGGGCCAGCGGATTCCGCCTCTACCTGGCCGTGCTGGTGGCCGGCGTGCTGGGCCGGCTCGGCTGGCTGCATCTGCCGCCGGGGCTGGAGGTGCTGTCCAACTGGTGGTTGATCGGCATTGCGGCCGTGCTGGCCGTGGCCGAGTTCGTGGCCGACAAGGTGCCAGGCTTCGATTCGGTCTGGGATGGTATCCAGACATTCATCCGCATTCCGGCCGGCGCCATCCTGGCGGCGGCCGCGTTCGGCCAGCTCGATCCGCAGTGGGTGGTCGCCGCCGGTCTGATCGGTGGCACGCTTGCCGGTACCGCGCACGCCACCAAGGCCGGTACGCGCGCGCTGATCAATGTCTCGCCCGAGCCGTTCTCGAACTGGGTGGCCTCGTTCACCGAGGACCTGACAGCCACCGGCAGCCTGCTGCTGGCGTTCTTCCTGCCCGTCGTGTTTCTGGTCCTGCTCGGCGTATTTTTGGTGGCGGCGATCTGGTTGCTGCCCAAGCTGTGGCGCGGGCTGCGGCGGCTGCATGCGAGCCTGCGCGCAGGCACCGGCCAGACCCCGCCGCCGCGCTACTGACCGCGATCCACGAACCGCGACCCTTATTCCGCCGGAAATCCCACACATGTCGTTCGAGTCTGCCTCCCCGTCCGCCTCCGATCCCGCATCGCGGTCCCCGCTTGCGGAAACCACGGCGGTCCGTGACGCCGCCACGGCGCGATTTTCCGCCTGGCGGCAGGCGCTGCGCATGGCGCGGCGCGACTGGCAGGCGGGCGAGCTGAACCTGCTGCTGTTCGCGCTGGTGCTGGCCGTCGCTGCGCTTGCCAGCGTTGGCTTCCTGGCGGATCGCATGCGCCTTGGCCTGGAGCGCGATGCGCGGCAGATGATCGCGTCCGACGTGCTGCTGGTTGCCGACCAGCCGTTCGATCCGGCCTTTGCCGCCCGTGCGGCCAGCACGGGTCTGGCTGTGGCGCAGACCGTCACCTTCCCCAGCATGGCGAGCGCGCGCCCGGCCGGCGCGCCGGCCAACGGCGAGCCGCCAACCCAACTGGCCGCCCTGAAGGCGGTCAGCGACGGCTACCCGCTGCGCGGACGACTGAAGGTTGCCGCAGCGCCAGGCGCGCCGGAGCAGGTGGCCGAAGGCATTCCCGCCCCGGGCACGGCCTGGGTGGACGAGGCGCTGCTCGGCGCCCTCGGATTGCGCGTGGGCGACGGCCTGCAACTCGGCAGCCGGGTCTTTCGCATCGACCGGATCCTCACGCAGGAACTCGACCGTGGCGCCGGCTTCATGAACTTCGCGCCGCGCGTGCTGCTGCCGCTGGCTGACCTCGACAGCACCGGGCTGGTGGGCTGGGGCAGCCGCGTGACATACCGCCTGCTGGTGGCCGGCCCGGACGCGGCCGGCGCGGCTTTCAGGCAGTGGGCAGAAGCGGAGATCGCGCGCCGCAACCTGCGCAATATGCGCGTGGAGTCGCTGGAATCGGGGCAGCCGCAGATGCGCGCGACGCTCGACCGCGCCGAGCGGTTCCTGTCGCTGGTCGCCGTGCTGTCATCGATGATCGCCGCCGTTGCCATCGCCATGTCGGCGCGCCGGTATATGCAACGGCACACGGATGCCTGTGCGGTCTACAAGTGCCTCGGCCTGTCGCGACGGCAGATCCTGCTCGCCTTCGGGTTGGAGTTTGCGCTGCTGGGCGCCGGCGGCGCGGCGGTCGGCGTGGTGCTGGGCTACCTGGCCCATTACGGCCTGCTGCTGTCGCTGGGCGGCCTGCTGACGGTCTCGCTGCCGCAGCCCTCGCTGCTGCCGGCGCTGGTGGGCGTGCTGGCCGGACTGGTGCTGTTGGCCGGGTTTGCGCTGCCGCCACTGCTGGCACTGACGCGCGTGGCGCCGCTGCGTGTGCTGCGGCGCGATATCGGCGTACCGCCGGTCTCGGTGTGGGTGGCCTACGCACTGGGGTTGTCCGCCTTCGTCGCGCTGCTGCTGGTGGCCGCGCGCGACCTGCGGCTCGGGCTGACGACGGCCGGAGGCTTCGTTGCGGCCGGCGCCGTCTTCGCGTTGCTGGCGCTGGGGTTGCTGACGCTGCTGTCGCGCGCCTTGCGCGGGCGGACTTGCACCAGCGTGGGCTGGCGCCTCGCCCTGGCGGTGCTTGCGCCCCGGCGCGGCGTGACCGTGCTGCCGACGGTGGGCCTGGCCGTTGGCCGGATGGCCCCGCC
>JACXTT010003978.1_pt1 | contig 22241 bp, 18 predicted proteins | sample 9270951 | NCBI WGS metagenome assembly JACXTT01 (sample SAMN15532306, study PRJNA645909) | rock metagenome | isolation source: weathered quartz diorite | place: Puerto Rico | collected 2017-06-21
CGGCTCACCATGCGCAGCAGACCGCGGCGACCGTGGTGGTCCTTGGCGTGGGTCTTGAAGTGGGGGGTCAGCTCGTTGATACGGGCGGTCAGCAAAGCCACTTGGACTTCGGGGCTGCCGGTATCGGTGGCGGAACGGGCGTTGTCCTTGACAACAGCGGCTTTGACGCTGGATGCGATCATGGTTTTTTCCTGTGAAGTGGAGCTGCGCAACATGGCGCCGGCCCCGGTTTTTGAACTTGCGCTGCAAGCTGGAACTGCCAGCAGCGTGCGCCTTGCCCTATGCAAAGCCCGTCGATTATAGCACTCCCCCCACGCTCCGCCGCTTCGCGGGTCGCTGCCCCCCCAAGGGGGCTAATTTGCCTTGGGGCGGCCCGGCGGCAAATTGTTCCGCCTGATCCGGGGGGATTGCCAATTAGTAGCCGGTCGCCCGCCCGGCGATGACGGGCAGGGCCTCGTCGCTGATCAGCGCCCAGATGACGCGCACGATGGACTCGGACGCGATCACGGTCTGCTTGTTCTGGCTGGCGACCAGCTTGTCGCGCAGCTCGCGCCGCACCTCGGGCAGGCCGGTCAGCTCGAAAATCACCTGCACACCGTCACCCAGGGCCACGATGTCGTCCAGCGTGCGAACCTGGATGCCGGACTGCTGCGCGAGTTGGCGCCCCGGGGTGTCCATGGACTCGGCCACGCAGACCAGGTCCAGGCCGTGGCTGCGCTTGGCGAGCATCTGGCGCAGAAAGGCAGACCCGATGCGTCCCAGGCCGATGATGGCAATGCGTTGTTTGTCCATGGTGATGTGTCCTCTAGTGGAGTAGGTTCAGGGAAAGCTTCTGCCCGGCCGGGTAGCGCTGGCCGGGTGCATAGTCCTCGTGCATCTTGCCATGGCGCTGGGCCTCGGTAAAAAGCACGGGCTTGGTCTGCATGGCGACAAACATCGGCGTCTGGTCGGCATAGTGTGGCGACTGCGCGTCCAGCGTCGCCGAGCCGAACTGGTGCACGCTCTCCGAATTGAGCCGGCCCTGCTTGTCCCAGGTCACGAACATGATGAAGGTGTCACCGGCAACCGCCGTCAGGCGGCCGTCCGCACCGAGGTTGCCCCAGACCGAGCGGTAGGTGTCGCGCGCACCGTCAATGCCCATATCGACCGTGCCACGGCGGATGCGGTTGACCTCGCCCCAGGTGGGGTCGAGACGGCCGAAGCGGGTTTGCAGCGTGTCCATGGCCTTGCGCAGGCCTGCGAGCGGTTCCACCACCGTTTCACCATTGAGTGGGATGACGTTCTGCGCCGTCAGCAGCACCAGGGCCGCGCTGCGGTTGGCCCGGTCGGCGCGCCGGTCCCAGCGCTGGAGCAGCGCCTGGGCCTGCTCCAGCGCCTTGTCGCCCTGTGCGTCCAGCGCCGTCAACCTGCGCACCAGCGCCACCACGTCCGAGCCCTCGCTGTAGCTGATATCGAACTTGTAGCGGCGGAAGGCCTCGGCCGTGATGGCGCGGTCGGCGCCAAAGGTTTCCTCGACCCGCATCGCGCGGTTGTTCATGCGCGTCTCTATGCCCATGGTCGGCGAGAAATCAGCCGGACGCAGCGCGTCCTGCGGCCCGGTGGCGTGGAACGGCGTGTTGTTGGAGTTGAAAACGAAGCCGGACTTCGGGTCCCAGATCTGCGGCGTCTTGTCCATGGGCAGGTAGTCGCTCCAGATCAGGTCCGAGCGGTCGCCGGGCAGTTCACCCTTCCAGTCCACGCCTTCCTTGCGCTTGGGATAGCGGCCGTTGTAGATGTAGCCGATGTGGCCTTTCTCGTCGGCGTAGACGTAGTTGATGCTGGGCAGGGTGTGCAGCGCCAGGGCAGCGCGCCACTCGGCAAAGTTGCGCGCCTTGTTCTGGCGGAAGTACTGCAGCGGCTGTGCCACCTCGCCCATGCCGGCGAAGCGGATGGCAAACACGCCGTTGTCGGTGCGCAGCACCGGCCCATGCGCCGAATGCAGCACCGGACGGTGGAAGGTCCACTTGAGCGGCCCCAGCAGCTTGACGCGGATGGCGGCGTCGGTGGTCTCGAAGTCTTTCCACTGCCCGTCCAGCTGGTACTGGTTGTCATTGGCCGGGTTGATCTTCAACCGGTAGACGTCGATCAGGTCCGGCTGGTTGACCGTGGCGGCCCAGCCCAGATGTTCGTTGTGGCCGTGCAGCATGAACGGCGCACCGGGGAAGAAGCCGCCGGCCACGTGCCAGCCCTCGCCGCTGTCCAGCACCGCCTCGTACCAGGCCACCGGCCCGGTGTAGGGCTGGTGCGAGTTGACGAGCAGGCGGGTGGCACCATCGGCGGAGCGGCTGGGTGCGACGGCGATGGCATTGGAGCCCATGGGCGGTTTCTCGTCATCGGCCGCCGCTGTCTTGCTGGGTGCTGCAGGCGCCGTCAGGCGCTTGAGTTCCTTGTCCAGGCCGTAGAAGAACGGCGCCTTGAACGCAAAGCCGGCGGCGATGTCCCGCCCGGTCAGTGGCAGCACGCCGCGCTGGGCGGCATACGGGTGCTGGGCGATGTAGTAGTTCAGGCCATCGGCGTAGGCCTGCAGCACGTCGCGCACGTCCTGCGGCAGGTCGCGCTCGTAGCCGGCAGCGATGGCAGGCCAGATGCCCATCAGATTCACGAGGTAGTCGGTCACTGCAGCGGCAGGCCCGTTGCTGGCGGCCAAGGTGCCGCGCGTGGCCAGCAACACCTCCTGGATGGTGGCAAAGTCGTCCTCGGCATGGGCATAGGCCAGGCCGAAGGCCACGTCCACATCCCTGGCCCCGGTGATGTGCGGCACACCCAGGTCGCTGCGCTGGATGCGGGCGTGGTACTGGGCAGCCTTGTCGGTGAACAAGCGCGGGTCCGGCTCCGCCGGTTGACCCCAGCGGTCCACGACCACCACGCCGGCCGCAGCCATCAGCAACACCAGTACACCGTACCCCAGCCACCGCACCGTTCGCCGCATCACGCACCTTGTTCAATCCGGCAGATGCCGTGCCGTGCATTCTGCCGAAACAAAGCGGTCCCACACCCCGGGGGAATCCCTTCCCCAGTCGCGCAGGCGCCTTGGACGGCGGCTCAGGGGCGCAGCATCTGGCAACTGGTGGGCATCTCCGCGGCCTTGGCAGAAATTGTCTTGACGACGCGAAAGCCGTAGCCGGAGCCCTCGACATCGAACTTCACGCCGGGGCTGCCCTGGCGCTCCATCAGGCCCACCACCAGCGTCTGCTGGAACTGGTGGTCGGCCGCACGCATGCTGCCGGACTGGCCGCTCAACGTGAGCTTGGCGTGTTCCAGCTGCGTGGCTACCGCCGCCATGTCCATGCCGTTGGCCGACATGTCGCTGCCCTGCCGGCCCGCCGCCTCGATGGCCTGCACCAGGGCCTCGACCATCAGCTGCATGCGCATGTGCACATAGTCGTCCTCGGGTTGCGGGTAGCGCGCACGGAAGGACTGGTAGAACGCCTCGCTGCCCGCTGTCTGCACATTGGGCAGCCAGTCGGCCACGGCCACCACCTTGCCCACACCGGCCTCGCCGATGGCCGCCGGTGCGCCCAGCGCATTGCCGTAGAAGGTGTAGAACTTGCCTTCAAAGCCGACCTCGCGCGCCGCCTTGACCAAGAGCGTCAGGTCATTGCTCCAGTTGCCGGTGATGACCGCCTGTGCGCCACTGGCCTTGATCTTCGCGGCATAGGGCAGGAAGTCCTTGATGCGCGCCATAGCGTGCAGTTCATCGCCGACGATCTGCACGTCCGGACGCTGCACACCCAATTGGCGCCGGGCTTCGCGCAGCACCGCCTGGCCAAAGCTGTAGTCCTGGCCGATGAGGTAGACGCGCTTGAGCGCCCTGTCCTCTTTCAGCGTGTCCATCAGCGCAGCCATGCGCATGTCGGCATGCGCGTCGAAGCGGAAATGCCAGAAGCTGCACTTCTCATTGGTCAGCGCCGGATCCACCGCTGCGTAGTTCAGGAAGACCACGCGCTTTGCCGGCTCGCGTTCGTTGTGCTTGTTGATGGCGTCGATCAGCGCGGCGGCGGTGGCCGACGAATTACCCTGCAGCACGAAGTGCGCACCGCCGTCGATGGCCGAGCGCAGCGCCGACAGGGCTTCATCGTTCTTGCCCTTGGAATCGAAACGCTCCAGCACCAGCGGGCGCTTGCCGCCCATGGACGCCGGCAGCGCCACGCCGCCGCGCGCGTTGACGCGCTCCACCGCCCACACGAGGTTGCGGTACACCGCTTCACCGCCATTGCCGGTGGGGCCGCTCAAGGCCTCCACCATTGCCAGCTTGATCGGCGCCGCTGTGTTCTGCGCCAGTGAGGAAGCGACGGGGAATGCCAGCAAAGCGCCAGCACATAGCGCCAGTGCAGCCGATTTCAAGGTCCGGCGCGCAAGATAAAACATGGAAAAAATCTCTTGAAATTGCGAAGGCAGAGCGCACCTCGGAAACATGCGGCGCTCGCTGTGAGAGCCGCGCAGTGTACTAGGAGTACCACCATGTTTTTTGCGACCGCCCCCTCTGCCTTCCAAGCCTCTTTGCGCCGTCAGGCCTACAGCCCGTCCGGCCGTGCGGTGGAACGCTTTCTCAACGACGCCCTGTACGGCGCCCGCCAGCAAGGCAGCGCCTACGAACAGGACGAAACCAGCTTCACGCTGAAGCTGGACGTGCCCGGCATCGCCAAGGAACAGCTGAGCATCGCGATTGAAGACGCCGTGGTGCGCATCAGCACCAAGGAAGACGCACCGCGCCGCTACCGTGCCGCGTTTGAACTGCCGCAGGACATCGACAGCGCCCTGTCCGAAGCCAAGCTGGAAAACGGCGTGCTGACGTTGAAGCTGGCCAAGAAAGTGGCAGTGAACAAGGCCACCGAACTGGCCATCCACTAAGCCACCTACAGTCCGGCGCGCAGATTGCTATTTATTCAATAGCTTTCTGCGCAATCTCCGCGCGGCCCACAGGCACTTTTCAGAGTGAATGCAGGGGCCAGCGCGGCTTCACGTCAAAGGCGTAGGTGTTTGTGGCCTGCTGCAGGCCGCCTTGCAGGCGCATCGCAGCGGCCATGGCAATCATCGCGCCGTTGTCGGTGCATAGGTGCATTTCCGGGTAATGCACGCGTACCTTGCGCTTGGCACATTCGGCATTGAGCTGTGCGCGCAATTCGCGGTTGGCACCCACGCCGCCGGCCACGACCAGGCGCGACAAGCCGCTGGTCTTGAGCGCCGTCAGTGACTTCTTCACCAGCACTTCCACGATGGCCGCCTGCGTCGACGCTGCCAGGTCGCAGCGTTGCGCCTGCGGCAGTTCTTCAAACCTGGCAACACCGGCAGCCGCCAGCATCTTCTGCGACTGCACCAGCACCGCGGTTTTAAGGCCGGCAAAAGAGAAGTCCAGGTTGCCGCTGTGCAGCAGCGGCCTGGGCAAGGCATAGGCCTTGGGGTTGCCGCTTTCGGCCAAACGGGCCAGCCCCGGTCCGCCCGGATACGGCAGGCCCATGAGCTTGGCCGACTTGTCAAAGGCCTCGCCGGCCGCGTCGTCAATGGTCTCGCCCAGCAATTCATAGCGGCCTACGCCATCGACCCGCATCAGCTGCGTGTGGCCGCCGGACACCAGGAGCGCAATGAACGGGAACTGCGGCGGGTCTGCGCTGAGGAACGGCGACAGCAGATGCCCTTCCAGATGGTGCACGCCCAGCACCGGCTTGCCTAGCGCTGCGGCCATGGCGCAGGCCACGCCGGCGCCCACCAGCAGTGCGCCAGCCAGGCCAGGACCGCGCGTGTAGGCCACCACGTCCACATCCTGCAGAGACTTGCCTGCACCGTGCAGTACCTCCTGGGTCAGCGGCAGCACGCGGCGGATGTGGTCGCGGCTGGCCAGTTCCGGCACGACACCGCCAAAGGCCTGGTGCATCTCGATCTGGCTGTACAGGGCGTGCGACAGCAGCACGGGTACACCCGCATCCTGCGTCTGCACCATGGCCACGCCTGTTTCGTCACACGACGACTCGAACCCCAGAACCAGCATTGTTTCTCCCAGAAGGCGCCGAGTTTAGGGGAAGCCCGCGAGGCCTTGGCACAATGTCCGGGATGTCCCCACACCTGCCCTCCTCCCTCCCCGCTCTGTCGGATGCCGATGTAGCAAGCCTGGAACGCGCCACGCTGGATGCAGTCGCCCCACCGGCCGTCGAGGCGGTCGAGGGCTGGCTGATACCGCTGGAAAACTCCACCGTAGGCCGTGCCAAGAGCGCCGTGCCGCTGCGCCACCACGGCCTGGACATTGCATTGCTGCCGCAGATAGAAGCACGCTACACGGCCCACGGGCTGCCGGCCGCTTTCCGCGTCGCCGATGTGGCGGGCCTGGCGCCGGTGCACCAGGCCTTGGCAGCCCGGGGCTACCAGGCGCAGCAGCCCACGCTGGTGCAAATAGGCGCTATGCGAAGTGTGCGCGAAGCCTTTGCCGGCCTCCCCCCCCAGGTGGACACCCAGCCCAGTGACGCATGGGCCGCCGCCTGCGTCGCGCCGGGGTTTGACCCCGTCGATGCGGCGTTCCGGGTGCAGACATTGCGCTGCAGCCGCGACGCCGCCTATGCCTGGATCGAGGAAGAAGGCCAGCCGCTGGCAGCCGGCACCGCCGCGTTCAGCCAAGGCTGGGCCAGCCTGCATGGCATACGCACTGCACAACAGGCCCGCGGCCGCGGGCTGGCCGGCCGCATCCTGGCCGGCCTGGCACAGGCCGCGCTGGACCGCGACCTCAACCGCGTGTTCCTGCAGGTGGAAGAAGGCAATACCGGCGCGGTGGCGCTGTACGCCCGCTGCGGCTTTGCCACCGCCTGGCGCTACCACTACTGGCGCAAGCCCTAGCGCCCCGGCTACACCACCGGTTGCGGCTTGGTCAACCCCAGCCCGGTCAGGTAGGTCTTCAGCGCGTGCTGCGCGGTGTCCACCAGGTCAAAGGACTGGGGCGCCAGCAGCCAGCACTGGATCAGGCCGGCCACCACGGCATGCAACCCATTGGCCACGGCGGCTGGCGCTGCCAAGGGCGGCAGACCGCGGCGCTGCAGGGCGTCCTGCAATGCGTCCTGCATTTTCAGGACGACCTCGGAGTAGTTCTGCAAATGGCGCTGCTTCACGTCCAGCAGGTCGTCCACGTATTCGACCTTGTAGATGGCTACCTCGAAGACCCGGCGCATGCGCTCGTCCAGCATGATCTTGCGCATGACATTCAGGATGGCCCCCAGCAGCTCGCTCAGTGCGTCATTGCCGCACTCCTGCACACTTTGGTGCAGCGCGTCCTCCATCGGCAGCTTCACGCGCTCCATCATCGCGTTGAACAGATCGGCCTTGTTCTTGAAATGCCAGTAGATCGCCCCCCGCGTCGCGCCCGCCGCCAGCGCGATGTCGTTCAGAGAGGTGCGGGAAACCCCCTTTTCGAAAAACACCCGCTCGGCCGCGTCCAGCAACTGGTGGCGGGTCGCCAGGGCGTCTTCCTTGGTTCGGCGGGGCATGGGTGGAATCCTTCAGGTGAATGGGGGAATTAGAAGCCCGTATTTTTATACATTCATCAATGTATGTATACTGAAAAACTGATTCCCAGCCAATCCCCCGTGCAACAGGCATGCTTTTAGCGTGCCTTTACCATTTAGCGTGCCCTTTTTCTGGAAAACCACCATGCCTGTACTTTGCGCCCGGCCCAGCATTGCTGCCACATCCCCCCAAAAATCCCCACTGCCGTTGCGGCTGACCCTCAGCGCCCTGGGCCTTGCAGCCCTGCTGGTGGCCTGCGGCCAGAACAGTGGCGCCCCCGCCGGTGCCGGCGGCGGCATGCCGCCGGCAGAAGTCGGTGTCGTGACCGTCACCCCCGGTGACGTGGGTCTGGTCACCGAGCTGCCGGGCCGTCTGGAGGCTTCTCGCGTGGCCGAGGTGCGTGCCCGTGCCGCCGGCATCCTGCAAAAGCGGCTGTTCACCGAAGGCAGCGACGTGCAAAACGGCCAGCCCCTGTTCGAGATCGATGCCAGCCCCTACAAGGCCGCCTTTGACAGCGCCCAGGCCAACCTGGCCAAGGCCGAGGCCAACCTGACCCAGGCCACCGCCCAGGCCGAGCGCTACAAGCCGCTGGTTGAGGCCAAGGCCATCAGCCAGCAGGAATTCGTCACCGCCCAGGCCGCCCAGAAGCAGGCCGAGGCCGATGTGGCCGTGGGCAAGGCATCGGTGCAGACCGCGCGCATCAACCTGAACTACGCCACTGTCACCGCGCCGATCGCCGGGCGCATCGGCCGCGCACTGGTCACCGAGGGTGCGCTGGTGGGCCAGGGTGAAGCCACCCAGCTCGCCGTGGTGCAGCAGATCAACCCGATGTATGTCAATTTCACCCAGTCTGCCAGCGACGTCATGAAGCTGCGCCAGGCGCTGGACAACGGCAAGCTCAAGCGCGCCAATGGCAGCCAGGGCGCCAGCGTGCGCGTGGTGCTGGAAGACGGCAGCGAATACGGCCGTCCCGGCAAGCTGCTGTTCTCCGACCTGACGGTGGACAGCACCAGCGGCCAGATCACGCTGCGCGCCGAAGTACCCAACCCGGACGGACGTCTGCTTCCCGGCCTGTACGTGCGCGTGCGCCTGGAGCAGGCACAGGCCAGCAATGCCATCACGCTGCCGCAGCAGGCCGTCACACGCTCGCCCCAGGGTGATTCCGTGATGGTCGTCGGCACCGACGGCAAGGTTGCCCCCCGCCCGATCAAGATCGGCGGCCAGCAGAACGGCCAGTGGGTCGTGCTGGACGGGCTGAAGGCCGGTGAGCAGGTCATGGTCGACGGCTTCCAGAAGTTGCGCGGTGATGCCCCGGTCAAGCCCGTTCCATGGCAGGCCCCCGGCGCGCCCAAGCCGGCGGACACCGCCAAGGCAGACGACAAGGCCGCTGCACCCGCCGCTGCCGCTTCTGCCGCCAGCAAGTAACAGGAAACGCACGCCATGGCGAAATTTTTTATTGACCGGCCCATCTTTGCGTGGGTGATTGCGCTGTTCATCATGGTGGTGGGCGCAGTGTCCATCACGCAATTGCCGATTGCCCAATACCCCCCGGTGGCGCCCCCGTCCATCATCGTGTCGGCGGCCTACCCGGGCGCCTCTGCGCAGACGCTGGAAGACAGCGTGCTGTCGGTGATCGAGCGCGAAATGAACGGCGCGCCCGGCCTGATCTACATGGAATCCGTGGCCCAGGCCGACGGTACCGGCAACATCACGATGAGCTTCCAGCCCGGCACCAATGCCGACCTGGCCCAGGTGGATGTGCAGAACCGCCTCTCCCGCGCCACCCCGCGCCTGCCTTCCGTGGTGACACAACAGGGCGTGCGCGTGGACAAGTCGCGCAGCAACTTCCTGCTGTTCGCCATCCTGTCGTCGGACGATCCGGCCTGGGACCCGGTGGCCCTGGGTGACTACGCCTCCCGCAACGTGCTGCCCGAACTGCAACGGGTCAACGGCGTCGGCCAGGCCCAGCTGTTCGGCACCGAGCGCGCCATGCGCATCTGGATCGACCCGGCCAAGCTGCAAGGCGTGGGCCTGTCGGCCAACGACGTGGGCAACGCCATCCGCGCGCAGAACGCGCAAGTGTCCGCCGGTGAAATCGGCAGCCTGCCGAATATCGCCGGTCAGGGCATCTCGGCCACCGTCATCGTCAACGGCCAGCTGTCCAGCGTCGAGCAGTTCGGCAACCTGGTGCTGCGCGCCAACACCAACGGCTCCACCGTGCGCCTGAAGGACGTCGCCCGCATCGAGCTGGGCGGCCAGGCCTATGCCACGTCCGCCCGCCTGAACGGCAAGCCGTCCACCGGTATCGGTGTGCAGCTGTCGCCCAGCGGCAATGCGCTGGCCACCGCCAAGGCGGTACGCGCCAAGATGGAAGAGCTGCAGCGCTACTTCCCCAAGGGCATGACCTGGACCATCCCCTACGACAGTTCGCGCTTCGTGGACATTTCCATCCGCCAGGTGACCGAGACCCTGGTCGAAGCCGTGGTACTGGTGTTCCTGGTGATGTTCCTGTTCCTGCAGAACTGGCGCTACACCGTCATCCCCACCATCGTGGTGCCGGTGGCACTGCTGGGTACCTTTGCATCGCTGCTGGCGCTGGGCTTCTCTATCAACGTGCTGACCATGTTCGGCATGGTGCTGGTGATCGGTATCGTCGTGGACGACGCCATCGTGGTCGTGGAGAACGTCGAGCGCATCATGAGCGAAGAAGGCCTGCACCCGCTGCAGGCCACGCACAAGGCCATGGGCCAGATCTCCAGCGCCATCGTTGGCGTGACCGTGGTGCTGATCTCGGTGTTCGTGCCGCTGGCCTTCTTCAGCGGCTCCATCGGCAACATCTACCGCCAGTTTGCCGCCGTCATGGGCCTGTCCATCGGCTTCTCGGCCTTCCTGGCGCTGTCGCTGACACCGGCGCTGTGCGCCACGCTGCTCAAGCCGGTGGAAGCCGGCCACCACCATGCCAAGAGCGGCTTCTTCGGCTGGTTCAACCGCGGCTTTGCCAGCACCGCCAAGGGCTATGAGCGCGGCGTGGCACGCATGCTGCCACGCGCCGCACGTTACCTGGTGATCTATGTGGCCATCATCGCCGCGGCGGTCGTGGTCTACATGCGCCTGCCGACCTCGTTCCTGCCGGGTGAAGACCAGGGCTACATCATCGTCAACGTACAGCTGCCACCAGGCGCAACCCAGGAACGCACGCTGTCCGTGATGCAGCAGGCCGAAGGCTTCCTGCTGAAGCAGCCCGAAGTGCAGAACATGGTCAGCGTGCTGGGCTTCAGCTTCTCCGGCCAAGGCCAGAATGCGGCGCTTGCCTTCGTGACGCTCAAGGACTGGGCGGACCGCAAGGGTGAGGCCAGCAGCGCGCAGGGCCTGGCAGGCCGCGCCTTCGGCGCACTGATGGGCATCCGCGACGCCTTCATCTTCCCGCTGAGCCCGCCCCCCATCCCGGAACTGGGCTCCTCCTCCGGCTTCGCCTTCCGCCTGCAGGACCGCTCCGGCATGGGCCACGCCGCCCTGCTGGCAGCCCGCAACCAGTTGCTGGGCATGGCCTCGCAGAGCAAGGTGCTGACCCAGGTGCGCCCGGACGGCCTGGAAGACGCGCCGCAACTGCAGCTGGACATTGACCGCGACAAGGCCCTGGCGCTGGGTGTCAGCTTTGACGCCATCAATGCGGCCGTCTCCACCGCGCTGGGTTCCTCGTACGTCAACGACTTCCCGAACGCCGGCCGTCTGCAGCGTGTCGTGGTGCAGGCCGACGCACCTGCCCGCATGCAGCCCGAAGACCTGCTGCGCATGGGTGTGCTCAACACCAAGGGGCAGACCGTGCCGCTGTCCGCCTTCGCCACCACCCGTTGGGTGACGGGCGCGATGCAAACCGTGCGCTACAACGGCTACCCCGCCATGCGCATCAGCGGCAGCGCTGCGCCCGGCTTCAGCACGGGTGCCGCCATGGCCGAGATGGAGCGCCTGGCAGCCCAGCTGCCCGCCGGCTTCGGCTTTGAATGGACCGGCCAGTCGCGCGAGGAAAAGCTCGCAGGCTCGCAATCCATCATCCTGTACAGCTTTGCCATCCTGTCGGTGTTCCTGTGCCTGGCTGCGCTGTACGAGAGCTGGTCGATCCCGATGGCCGTGATTCTGGTCGTTCCGCTGGGTGTGCTGGGTGTGCTGCTGGCCACGCTCTTGCGCAGCTACGCCAATGACGTGTACTTCCAGGTGGGCCTGATCACCATCATCGGCCTGTCGGCGAAGAACGCCATCCTGATCATCGAATTTGCCAAGGACCTGCAGGCCCAGGGCAAGGGCGTGATCGAGGCGGCGCTGGCTGCGGCGCACCTGCGCTTCCGCCCCATCGTCATGACCTCCATGGCCTTCACACTGGGCGTGCTGCCGCTGGCCATCGCCAGCGGTGCAGGCTCCGCCAGCCAGCGCGCCATTGGTACCGGCGTGATTGGCGGCATCGTCACTGGCACCGCGCTGGCCGTGGTGTTCGTGCCCATCTTCTTCGTGGTCGTGCGCAGTCTGTTCAAGGGCAGCGCACGCCAGCAACAGGTGCATGCAGCCCAGGCTGCGCACATGGGAGTGCATGACAATGAGTAAGCCGATACTGTCGCTACTGACCTTGGCAGCCATCGCCACCCTGGCGGGCTGCTCCCTGATCCCCACCTACACCCGCCCTGCCGCCCCCGTGGCGCAGCAGTGGCCGAGCGCGTCGGTGGCCACCGCCGGTGCCGCCGCAACCCCCGCGGCGGACTTGGCCTGGCAAGACTACTTTGCCGAACCCACGCTCAAGCAGCTCATTGAAGTGGCGCTGGCCAACAACCGCGACCTGCGCGTGGCTGTACTCAATGTGGAGCAGACGCGTGCCCAGTTCCAGATCCGCCGTGCGGACCAGTTCCCCGGCCTGAATGCCGCGCTGAGCGCCACGCGCGCGCCCAGCGTCATCAACGGCCAGATGGGCAACAGCTTCAGCGCCGGGCTGGCCGTACCCTCATGGGAGCTCGATTTCTTCGGCCGCATCGGCAGCCTGAAGGAACAGGCGCTGGCGCAATACCTGGCCACCGACGAAGGCCGCAAGGCTGCGCAGATGAGCCTGGTGGCCTCGGTGGCCAACGGCTGGCTCAACCTGCTGGCGGACGAAGAATTGCTGGACTTCTCCAACCAGACGCTGGCCACGCGCGAAGACTCGATGAAGCTCACGCAGCTGCGCTTTGACAACGGCGCCTCGTCCGAACTGGACCTGCGCCAGGCCCAGTCGCTGCTGGAGTCGGCACGCGCCACACTGGCGCAGCAACAGCGCCAGCGCGCCCAGGACGAGAACGCCCTGGTGCTGCTGCTGGGCCAGTCGCTGCCAGCCAGCGCGCGCAGCAGCCTGGCCACGGCGCGGCTCACGCAACTGCGCCTGCCCGAACTGCCGGCCGGCCTGCCGTCGGACCTGCTGACACGCCGCCCGGACATCCGCCAGGCCGAACAGCAGTTGCTGGCCGCCAATGCCAACATCGGCTCGGCCCGCGCCAACTTCTTCCCGCGCATCTCGCTGACGGCCTCTGCCGGCAGCACCAGCAGCGAACTCTCCGACCTGTTCAAGGACGGCACCTGGGCCTTCACGCTGGCGCCGCAACTGGTGCTGCCGCTGCTGGACGCGGGGCGCAACAAGGCCACGCTGGCGTCGGCCAAGGTAGGCCTGGACATTGCGGTGGCGCAGTATGAGAAGTCCATCCAGAGCGCCTTCCGCGAAGTGGCGGATGCGCTGACCGGGCGTGACACGCTGCAACGCCAGTTGCAGTCCCAGCAGGCCCAGGCCGATGCCGAAACCGCCCGCCTGCGCCTGACCAATCTGCGCTATGAAAACGGTGCGGCGAGCCAACTCGACTGGCTGGACGCGCAGCGCTCGCAGTTTGCCACCCAGCAGGCGCTGGTGCAGGTGCGCCTGGCCTATCTGCAGAACCAGGTAGCGCTGTACAAGACGCTGGGCGGCGGTGCACCCAAGGACGACGCGCGCCCCGCGCAGTAGGGTCTAATCCAGGTATTGGCGCGAATCTTGCGCCAATACCTGCCCATGCCTGACGCCCTTCGCATCGTTGTCATTGCCCCCGACCTGGATGTCGTCGATCCGCAGGATACCCATGCGCACGAGCAGGCCGAGCGCTCGCGCAGTCTGCGCATAGGTTTGCTGGAAAGCGGTTTCAACCTGATCGCCACCCTGCCGGCCGACGTATTCCTTGCAGAACGCCTGGCGCAGCTGCAGCCGGATCTGGTCATTGTCGACGCCGAAAGCGATGCCCGTGACGCGCTGGAGCATGTGGTCATCGCCACCCGCAATGCACCGCGGCCCATCGTCATGTTCACCAACGACAACGACAGCTCCAACGCACGCGCCGCCGTAGCCGCGGGCGTATCTGCCTACATCGTCGCCGGCCTGCAGTCCGAGCGCATACGTCCCATCCTGGACGTGGCGCTGGCGCGCTTCCAGCATGAGCAGGCCCTGCGCCGCGAGCTGGCCGAAGCGCGCAGCGAGCTACACGAACTCAGCACCGAGCTGAAGGACCGCCGGGTCATAGACCGCGCCAAGACCCTGCTGATGGAGCGCCAGCAACTCAGCGAAGAAGCCGCCTATGCCCGGCTGCGCAAAACGGCGATGGACAAGAACCTCAAGCTGGTCGACGTGGCCCAGCGCATGCTGGACGTGGCAGACCTGCTGTAAAGAGGCACTCAGGCATAGCGCACCGTCACCGCCTGCCCCTTGTGCGCACTCTCCAGTACCGCCAGTGCCACGGCCAGTGAGCGCAAGCCCGCCTGCCCGTCCGCCAGATGGTGGGGCTCACCACGTACTGCGCGGTGAAAATTCTGCAGGCAGCGCTCGTACAGATTGGTGCGATCCAGCGTGATGGCCGTCGTCCCCTCTGCGTTGTGCAGGCTCAGATCGCCATCGGCGCGCTGGTGCAGGATGCCGTCCCCATGGACCGAGCCATCGGTGCCATGGATTTCCAGGCCTACGCGCGCATAGGGCGTGGTGAAGCCCTGGTGCGTGGTGGCAATCAAGCCACTGGGAAAGCGCCACAGCGACAGCGCATGGTCTTCCATGCCCTGCGCCATGCCGGTGGTGCTGACCATGGCCTGCACTTCGACCGGATATTCCCCCAGCAGAAAGGCCAGCGAATCGGCGTTGTGCACGGCGATGTCCATCACGACGCCGCCGCCAGCCGCCTTGTCGCTAACGCGCCAGCCCTGCAGTTGCGCACGCAGATAGACCGCGTGGTGCACGCGGGCGGCCACCAGGCGGCCCAGCCGGCCGTCGCGGACCAGTTCCCGGATTTTCAGGTGCGCGCTGTTGTGCCGCAGATGGTGGTTGGTGCCCATCACCACCTTGGCATCCGCGCAGGCCTGGACCATGCGGTGTGCCGCGTCCAGCGTCGTGGCGATCGGCTTTTCACACAGTACGTGCCAGCCGCGCGCTGCGGCATAGAGCACCTGGGCCTCATGCTTGTCGTTGGTGGAAGAGACATAGACGGCATCGATGTTCCACGCGTCCAGATCTTCCAGGCGCGTGCCCGCCTGCGGCAAGGCATGGCGCTGCGCAAATGCGCGGGCGCGCGCTTCATTTCCGGAAATCACGCCCACCACCGCGTCGCCTACGGCCCGGATTGCGCCTACCATCCACTCATCCGCAATCGTGCTCGCTCCTATCAATCCCCAGCGCATCATGCTCATCTCCTTCGTTTTGAACATGATAACGTTTACATGTCTTTGGATCAATGCTTGACAACACATGTAAACGTTTACATAATTTTTCACTGAAACCTCACCATGACAAAAAAGAACGGAACCATCCCCCAGATCGCCGAGGTCACCGGCCTGTCGCTGGCCACGGTGTCGCGCGCCTTGGCGGGCCTGCCCAACGTCCTGCCCGAAACGCGGGAGAAGGTGCTGGAGGCGGCACGCCAGGTCAACTATGTGCGTGACCGGGCGGCGGTACGCCTCAAGACCGGCAAGACCCAGGTCATCGCCTTCCTGATGGACCCGTTCGACGCCACCCAGCCCGGCTTCAGCAACCTGCTGCTCGGCCTGAGCGAGTCGGTGCGGGGCACGGATTACCACATGATCGTGCTGCCCAGCGCCGGGGGCCAGGACCGCCTGGCGGCCGTGCGCTACGTGGTGGAGCGCGGCATGGCCGACGGCATCGTGATGTCCCACACCACGCCGCAGGACGAGCGCGTAAGCTACCTGCAGGAAAAGGGCTTTCCTTTCATCACCCATGGGCGCACCCACATTGCGCAGCCCCACGGCTTTGTCGATTTTTCCAATGAGCAGTTCGCAGCCATGGGCGTTCGCGCGCTGGCGGGGCACGGACGCAAACGCCTGGCCATCCTGCTGCCCCAGGCGGGCAGCGTGTTCCGCACGCACCTGGCCGAGGGCTTCAGCGCCGCATGCGCGGACGACCAGGTCGACGGCGAATGCATTGCGCAGATCTCATTGGATGACGATCCCGAAACGATTTACACATGGGCGCGCAGCCACGCGTCCCGCTTCGACGGCCTGGTGGTCTCCCGCGAGGCCCCGGTCCTGCCCCTGCTGAGCGCCATCGGCGACTGCGGTCTGCAGGTAGGCCGCGACATCGACCTGGTCATCAAATACAGCAGCCCGCTTCCCCACTACATCCGCCAACCCCTGATGGCCTGTTTTGAGGATTTGCACCTGGCCGGCAAGACCCTCGGCCAGAGCTTGCTGGCCCATTTCGCGCGACCGGGGCTGACAACAGCCCAGGTACTGTTTCCCCCACCGAACCTCGAGAATTTCCATGACCCTGCCTGACCATGACGGGCCGCGTGGTGTTCCGGTGCGTTGCGGGAAGCCTGCGCGCGGACATGTGGCCTTGTGCCAGATGCATTTTCCCCACCACCCTTGAGGCTTCCCATGCTCCAGCAATCACGACAAAAGGCCAACGAGGCCAACGTGCCCCATAGGGCACGGATCATTGAAACCAAGCGCATGCTGCGCGCACAGATCACCGACATGCCCCAGCGGTTTGCGGCCATGACCGCTCGCGTGGAGGCACAGATCGACCAGATCGTCAGCGAACGGGCGCAAGGCAAGGACCCGGTGCCGCAGATCGAGTTCAGCGCGCTTGCGCGCATCGGCGATGCGCAGAAGGACCTGATCCGCCAGCGCGGCTGCGTGGTGATCCGCAACGTCTTTGACGACGCCCGCGTGAATGACTGGAACGCCGAGCTGGGCGAATACTTCGCCACCAACCACTACCTGGAAAAGCTCAAGAAAGGCGGCGCCGTCGACAACTACTTCAACACGCTGTCCAGCGCCAAGCCGCAGATCTATGGCGTGTTCTGGTCCCGCCCGCAGATGGAGGCCCGCACCGACCCCGCGATGGCCCAGGCCAAGAGCTTCCTGAACCGCCTGTGGCGATTCGAACGGCCCGAGGGCCCGGTCTTCAACCCCGACCAGGATCTGCTGTATGCGGACCGTGTGCGCTTTCGCCAGCCGGGCGATGCCTCGCTGGGCCTGTCGGCCCACGTGGACGCAGGCTCCATCGAACGCTGGATCGACCCGGCCTACCGCGACAAGGTGTTCCGCCAGGTGTTTGGCGGCGACCTCGCCCAGTACGACCCGTTCGAAGCCTGGGGACGCACCGAGACCCAGGAAATCCCGTCTGCCGCCGTGTGCCGGATGTTCCGCTCCTTCCAGGCCTGGACCGCACTGACGGCCCAGGGCCCCAACGATGGGACGCTGCAGCTGCTGCCCGTCGCCGACGCCATGGCCTGGATGCTGCTGCGCGCGCTGCAGGACGATGTGCCGGAAGACGAACTGTGTGGCGCTGCGGCCTGCCGCGCCATGATGATCGTCAAGGAATACCACGAGCTGCTGCTGCGCGGCTATGGCTCCATCCCGCACATGGAACCGGGCGACACCATCTGGTGGCACCCCGACGTGCTGCATGGCGTGGAAGACGTCAACCGCGGCACCGGCTATTCCAGCGTGATGTACATCGCACCGGCGCCGGACTGTGCCAAGAACCGCGCCTATGCAGCCCTGCAACGGCCCGCGTTCGAGGCCGGCCTGTCCTCGCCCGACTTCGCGCCGGACAACTTCGAAGTGGATTTCAAGAACCGCTTCACCAAGGCCGACCTGAGCCCCCTGGGGCTCACGCAGATGGGCTACTGACAAAGCCCTGCGGCCGGCGCAAGCCGGTCGCAGACGGCGTACGGCGTCAGTTCAGGCGCTTTCCCGTCGCCGGGTCGAACACATGGACACGCGAGGCCGCGAAGCCCAGCTGGATCGCGTCTTCATGGCGAAAGTTGGCGGCACCGGCCATGCGCAGCGTGAACTCCCCAAAAGGACCATGCACCAGCACATAGCTCTCCGCCCCGGTGGGCTCGACCAAGGTCACCTGGGCCTGCCAGGGGCCAAGGCCCACCTGCATGTCCTCCGGGCGCACGCCCACGGTCACCTCGCGGCCGGACTGCTGCGGCAGACGCACACCGGTGTCCTGCCCACACAACATCACCCGTCCGTCCGCATCCACCTGGCCGGTTGCAAAGTTGATGGCGGGTGAGCCGATGAAGCCGGCAACAAACACATTGGCCGGGCGCTCGTACAGCTCCATCGGCGTGGCCAGTTGCTGGATCAGACCGTCCTTGAGCACCGCAATGCGCGTTCCCAGCGTCATGGCCTCCACCTGGTCGTGCGTGACGTATATGGTGGTGACGCCGGTGGACATGTGCAGCTTCTTGAGCTCGGCGCGCATGTCCACGCGCAGTTTGGCGTCCAGGTTGGACAGCGGTTCATCGAACAGGAACAGCGAAGGCTTGCGCGCCAACGCACGGCCTATGGCCACGCGCTGGCGCTGGCCGCCGGAGAGCTGGCGCGGCTTGCGGTCCAGCAGGTGCTCGATCTGCAGCATGCGTGCCACCTCCTGCACCGCCGCCGCGCGCTGCTCCTTGGGGACCTTGCGCATCTCCAGCGGGAAGGCGATGTTCTGCGCCACCGTCATGTTCGGGTACAGCGCATAGCTCTGGAACACCATGGCGATGTCGCGCTCGTCGGGCTCCAGCTGCGAGATGTCGCGCCCGCCCAGCGAGAGTGCGCCTGTCGTGGGCAGTTCCAGGCCCGCAACGATGTTCATCAAGGTGCTCTTGCCGCAACCCGAAGGCCCGACCAGGACCAGGAACTCGCCGTCCGCCAGGTCGAGGTTGATTTCATGGAGCACCTGCACGCCGCCGAAGTTCTTGGAAATCTTGTCAATAGAAAGCGTTGCCATATCAACCTTTGACGGAGCCGGCCATCAGGCCGCGCACAAAATACTTGCCAGACACCATGTAGACCACCAGCGTGGGCACGGCGGCGATGAAGGCGCCCGCGAAGTGGACGTTGTATTCCTTGACGCCCGTGGAACTGCTGACCAGGTTGTTCAGCGCCACCGTCAGCGGGAAGGAGGAAAAGTCGCTGAACGAGGCCCCGAACAGGAAGTCGTTCCAGATGTTGGTGAACTGCCAGATGACGTTCACGACAATGATGGGCAGGCTGTTGGGCAGCAGCAGCCGCCAGAACAGCACGAAGAACCGGGCGCCGTCCATGCGCGCCGACTTCACCAGCTCATTGGGAAACGCCGCATAGAAATTGCGGAAGAACAGCGTGCCAAAGCCGATGCCATAGACCGTGTGCACCAGGATCAGGCCCTTGACCGAACCCGCCAGCCCCAGCTCGCCCAGCAGGCGCGCCATCGGGATGAGCACGATCTGGAACGGGATGAAGACCGAGAACAGCAGCAGCCCGAAGATCAGCGTACCGCCGCGCACCTTGAACTGCGTCAGCACATAGCCGTTCAAGGCACCGATCGCGGTGGACAGCGCCACGGCAGGAATCACCATCAGGAAGGAGTTGATGAAATACGGCTTGAGGCCGGTGGCCTGCACGCCGATCTGGGCCTGGCTCCAGGCCTGCAGCCAGGGCTCCAGCGTCGGCGCCAGCGGCAGGCTCACCAGGTTGCCGCCGCGGATCTCGTCCAGCGGCTTCAGAGAGTTCACCACCATCACATAGATAGGGGCGAGGAACAGCAGCGTCAGAAACAGCAGCACTGCGTACAGCAGAATTCTCGGCAGCGTCAACCGGTCACGCATGGCCGTCCCCCTTGGCCAGGCGCATCTCGCGGCGGATGTAGGGGATCACGACAATCGCCACGGCGATGAGCATCAGCACGGCGCTGGCGGCGCCGACCGCCATCTCGTTGCGCGTAAAGGTGTACTGGTACATGAACACCGACGGCAGCCAGGTGTCGCGCCCCGGCCCGCCACCGGTCAGGGCAATCACCAGGTCATAGCTCTTGATCGCCATGTGGAACAGGATCACGAAAGAAGAGATGAAGCTGGGGCCGAGCTGCGGGATGATGATGCGCCAGTAGATGCGCCAGCTCTTTGCGCCATCCACGCGCGCCGCGTTCAGCACTTCCTGGTCTATGCCGCGCAGGCCGGCCAGGAACAGGGCCATGACAAAGCCCGAGGTCTGCCAGACCGCAGCGATGACCACGGTGTAGATGGCCATTTCGCCGTTCTTGATCCAGTCAAAGACAAAGCTCTCCCAGCCCATCAGATGCACGCTGCGCTCCAGGCCGATGCTGGGGTCCAGCAGCCACTTCCATGCGGTGCCGGTGACGATGAAGGACAGCGCCATGGGGTACAGGAAGACCGAGCGGAAAAAGTTCTCGCCGCGTATGCGCTGGTCGATCAGGATCGCCATCAGCATGCCCAGCAGCAGGCAGATGCCGATGTACAGCACGGTGAAGATGCCCAGATTCTTGGCGGACAGCGCGAAGGTCGACAGGCCCAGCAGGCGCGCATAGTTGTTGCGCTCGGACATCTCCATCACCGGCAGGATGGTGGACGAGGTGAACGACAGGAAGATCGTGAAGGCAATGAAGCCATACACGCAGGCGCCGACCAGCAGGATGCTGGGGGTCAGCGTCAGGGAAGGTAACCAGCGATTTCTCATAAAAAAGGGGGAGGAGCTTGGCCCCTCCCCGCCTCTGTTGCAGCCTCTTACTCGGCAGCCTGCACCATGGCCTTCACGGCAGCGGCGCTGTCCATCTTGCCGTTGAAGTGCTGGGTGATGACGTCATAGAAGGCGTTCTTGATGGACGCCGGCACGGCATGGCCGTGGGCCATGGAGCCCACCAGGGTGCCCTTGGCATTGGCTTCGGCCAAATCCTTGATGCCCTTCTTGCCGCAATCGTCGAAGGCCGTGTCGGGCACGTCGGTGCGCGCTGGTACCGAGCCCTTGACCACGTTGAACGCGCTCTGGAACGAGGGGTTCATGATGGCCGATGCCAGCTTGAGCTGGGCATCCTTGGCCGCAGGGTTGGCAACATTGAACATCGCGAACTGGTCGGAGTTGAAGGAGACCATGCCCTGGGTGCCCGGCACGCGGAAGCACAGGAAATCCTTGTTCGGCACTTTCTTGGCATTCAGGAATTCGCCCTTGGCCCAGTCACCCATGATCTGGAAGCCGGCCTTGCCCTGGATCACCATCGCGGAGGCCAGGTTCCAGTCGCGGTTGGAGAAGTCCTTGTCCACGTACTTGCGCAGTTGCGACATGCGGTCAAACGCCATCTTCATGGTGTCCGAACCGAGCGCTGCCTTGTCCTTGTTCACCAGGGCCTTCTTGTAGAAATCCACGCCGCCGGTGGACAGCACCACGCCATCAAAAATCGTGGCTTCCTGCCAGGGTTGTCCGCCATGCGCCAGCCCGATAAAGCCGGCCTTCTGCACCTTGTCCAGGTCAGCGATGAAATCGTTCCAGTTGGTCGGTGGGGTGGTGATGCCGGCCTTGGCCAGCACTTCCTTGTTGGCCCAGACCCAGTTGGTCGAGTGCACATTGACCGGTGCCGCAACCCACTTGCCGTTGTACTTGGAGAAGTTCTGCAAGGCGACGGGCACGGTCTTGTCCCAGCCTTCCTTGGCGGCCAGTGCGCTCAGGTCACCTAAAGCGCCCTGCTTGGCCCAGTCCTGGATATCGAAGCCCAGCATCTGCACCGCAGTGGGCGGGTTCTTCGCGGTCACGCGGGCCCGCACGGCGGTCATGGCGGCTTCACCACCGCCACCTGCGACGGGCATGTCGTTCCAGGTGATGCCTTGTTTTTCAAGATCCTTCTTCAGCACGCCCAGTGCAGCGGCCTCACCCCCCGAGGTCCACCAGTGGAGCACTTCCACCGATTGAGCCTGGGCAATGCCCGTGACGGAAAGTGCTCCCAATGCACTAGCGATCAAGTAACGTTTCATGCGTGTCTCCGGTATGGGTTGTTGGATTGGTTCAGAATTAACTGAGCCGCCATGTTAACGTTTACATTCCTTTGCATGCCTAGGGAAAACCCACCCGAACTTTGACCTCAAAAAGCCTGGTGGACCCAGCCTGCAAACGGCCCCGACAGCGTTCGCATGCCAGCGGCATCCACACAAAAAGACATCCGTTTACATCCAGTTCACACAGCGTTCATGCAGCGTGCCTAAGCTGGAAGCTTGTCCAGTCCACCGGCCCGACGCCTGCCATACGCAGACCGATCAGGGCTGGCAACCGTAAGGAGATTTCCCCATGGATGCACAGGAAAACAAACCCACCTCGCACACCCTGACCACGACGCCCAGCGTTGTGGAAGAGCAGGCGGTTCCGATTGAACAGCTGGTGACCGAGGTCTACAACTCCTCCACCCCGTCGGT
>JACXTT010003979.1_pt1 | contig 22240 bp, 13 predicted proteins | sample 9270951 | NCBI WGS metagenome assembly JACXTT01 (sample SAMN15532306, study PRJNA645909) | rock metagenome | isolation source: weathered quartz diorite | place: Puerto Rico | collected 2017-06-21
ATCATTAAAGGAAGGGAAACGTAATGAGAATCATCGTTCTGGGCGCTGACGGCTACCTGGGCTGGCCGACGGCACTTCACCTTTCGGCCATAGGACATGACGTGGTCGCCGCCGACAACCTGATCCGGCGGCGGTGGGACGTGCTGTGCGGCACGGAGAGCCTGGTGCCGATCGCCAGCATGAAGCGGCGCGTCGAGCGGTGGAAGCTCGTCAGCGGGAAGGACATCAAGTGGGAGAAGCTCGATCTCACCTCCCTCCCCGACACCACCGCGCTCATCACCCAGTACCGGCCGGATGCGGTCGTGCACTTCGCCGAGCAGCGGTCGGCACCCTACTCGATGATCAGCGGCCCTCACGCCGTCGAGACGCAGGTCAACAACGTGGTGGGCACGCTCAACCTTCTGTTCGCGCTCCGCGAATCAGCACCGGACTGCCACCTCGTCAAACTCGGCACCATGGGCGAGTACGGGACGCCCAACATCGACATCGAAGAGGGCTTCATCGACATCGAGCACAACGGCCGCAAGGACCGCCTCCCGTTCCCCAAGCAACCTGGCTCCTTCTACCACCTGTCCAAGGTCCACGACAGTCACAACATCATGTTCACCTGTCGTGTCTGGGGCATTCGCGCAACGGACCTCAACCAGGGCGTGGTGTACGGCTCGGGCACGCCCGAGACCGACATGCACGGCGAGCTGCGCACGCGCTTCGATTACGACGACATCTGGGGCACGGTGCTCAATCGGTTCTGCTCCCAGGCGGCGATCGGCTACCCGCTGACCGTTTACGGCAAGGGCGGGCAGACCCGTGGCTTCCTCGACATCCGCGACACGGTGCGCTGCATCGAGCTGGCGTGTGAGAACGCGCCGGATCGCGGCGAGTTCCGCGTCTTCAACCAGTTCACCGAGCAGTTCAGCGTGAGCGAGCTCGCACTGCGCGTGAAGGCCGCACGAGCGGCCCACGGTCTCGAGACCAGCATCGAGCACCTGCCAAATCCCCGAACTGAGCTCGAGGCCCACTACTACAACGCCAAGCACCAGCGGCTGGTCGACCTCGGCCTCGTGGCGCACAAGCTCGAGGACTCGCTGATCGACCGGGTCATCGGGCTGGTCGAGCGCTACAAGAAGCGGATCAGGCCCGAGCTCTTCACGCCTCGCGTCGACTGGCGTGTCGGTGGCAAGGGGATCAAGGCTCCGCAGCAGCGCCGCTTGAAGGTGGCGGTCGCCGCTGGATCAGCTGCGTCGCGCGACTGACAGCCGGATCAGAAAGACTTCCTTCATCGCCCGCATGATGGGAATCAGGCGTCCGCCTGAACGCACGCCCATCACGCGAGCGTGATGGGGGACGCCGATCTGGGCAAACTTGCCACCGTGCCGGCGCACCTGCCAGTAGAGCTCGGCGTTCATCACCGCGCTGTGCGCTTTCAGGTCGAACCTCTTGAGGATGTCGGTGCGCATGATCTTGAGGGCGCAGTCGACGTCCTTCAGCGGCAGGTTGAATGTGAAGAGGACGACCCTGTTGAAGATGGTGCTCATCCAGGAGCGGAACGCGGGGTCCTCGCGGTTGAGGCGCCAGCCGCCGACGAGGTCAGCGTCCTTCAGCAGCGGCACCAGCATCGTCAGGTCCGCCGGGTCGAGTTGCCCGTCGGCGTCGACGATGGCCGCGTACTCTAGGTCCGCCGCGCGCAGGCCGTCGCCCAGCGCAAGGCCCACTCCCGACTTGTGCTCGTGGCGGATGACCTTGACCTCCATGCCGAGCTTCCTCCCCATCTCGCGGGCAACGTCGCCGGTGTCGTCGGTCGAGCCGTCGTCGACGACGATCACGTTGTGGCGCGCCGCGACGCGCGGCAGCACCTCATGGCAATGAGGCAGGAACCACTTGAGGTTGTCGCTCTCGTTGTGGGCGGGCATGATCAGCGTCACGCCCGAGAGCAGGCCATCGGAAGTTGACAAGCAGCGAAAATTCTACTGAAGGCCGTGAAAAGGGCCGGATCGCCAAGGCCGAGCTGGCATCACTCGCGTTGACCGTCGTCGCGGGCGCCTCGTATGGCGGCATCTCGCTTTATCGCCACAACCACTTCGCCAGCAACGCGTTCGACCTGGCCATCCAGGACCAGACCGTGTGGGGCTACAGCAAGTTCGAGTTCATCCACAACACGGTGCTCGGCATCCCCAACCTGCTTGGCGACCACTTCCACCCGATCCTCATGGTGCTGGCCCCCTTCATGTGGGCCTGGGACTCGGCAGGGGTGCTATTGGTCGCCCAGGCTGTCCTGCTCGCCGTGGCCGGCATCCCTGTTTACCTCTGGGGCCGGGAGGCGCTCGGGCCATGGGCCGCCCTCGCCTTTCAGGCGGCTTACCTGGTGTTCTGGGGCGTGCTGGCCGGCGTCGTGTACGACTTCCACCACACCGCCTTCGCCGTGCCGGCGATCTCCCTTGCCCTGTACGCGACGATGACGCGCCGCAACTGGCTGCTCGTGCCCGCGGTGCTGGTCGCGATGCTCACGCGGGAGGACGTCACGCTGACGCTGATCGCGCTCGGGCTGTACATCCTCGTGTTCCAGCGCCGCCGGGTCACGGGCGCCGTGCTCGTGGTGAGCAACGCCGTGTGGGCCGTGCTGCTGATCGGCTACGTCATTCCAGCGCTTGGCGGCGGGGTGGCATATCGGCACTGGACGTATCTGGCGCTCGGCTCAGGACCGTTGAGCGCGGTGGTCTACGTGGTGGCGCACCCCGTCGACGCGGTCAAGCTGCTGTTCACACCCGCGACCAAGGCGCGCGTGTGGGCGGGCTCGTTGCTCGCGTTTGCCATCCTGCCGCTGGCGTCGCCGCTTGCCCTCATCGCACTGCCTTCATTCCTCGAGCGCTTCTGGTCGACCTCTCCGAACTTCTGGTCCTTCCACTTTCAGTACTCGATGCTCTCGGCGCCGATCCTCGCCTTCGCGGCCATCGACACGTGCGCGCGGCTGCGGCGTCTTTTGAAGGGCCGCTTGCAGGTGATCAGCACGAGCGTCCTACCCGCATTCGCGCTGGCCGCGAGCCTCGTCGTGACCGCCGCGCTGAATCCGCTGGCCGAGATCAGCACTTATCTGTCCGCCGGCCGCATCGCACAGATCCAGGCCTGCCTCGACACAATTCCCCCAGACGCAAGCGTGGCCGCATCGAGCCGGCTGGTCCCCCACCTGTCCCACCGGTCCGAGATCTACGTCGTCAGCCTGCGAAGCAGTGCGGACTACATCGTGGTCGACCCGTCGACCTACACCAACTTCTATGCCGGTGAGGAGGAGCAACTGCGGAACATCGTGCGCGGTGCTCTGGCGGCGGGTTACGCGGTGGTTTGCGCGAACGGCACGACGCTCGTCCTGGCACGGACAGACTCCCAGCGGCAGCTGACACCCGAGCTGCAGAGCTGGCTGGCGGAGAAATGCTCAGGCCGGGGTTGCATTGCCGGTTAGGCGTGATTGCCCGGGAGGGGCCCTGGACGGGCTGCCCCATGGTGGCTGGTCAGTAAGGTTCGACGTCCGTAAAGATGTCGGTTTTGCCGATACCGGTTGTCAGGATTTGAGTAGTGTTGCTGGGATCGTTCCGCTGGTCGTACCAGATCGCAACCCAGGTTCCGTTCGCCAGGTTCGTCAACGAAGGGAAGAACTGGTCGTTGGGTGCAGGCGCACTACCGGCTTCTGGGTCATCATCGCGCAGCGCCCATCACTCGGGGCTCGATTGCAGTTCGCTCGTGAGTTCGCCGACGCGCCAGGGCTGCTCTCGATGACGATCGTGATCCTGCTCGTTGGGATCGTTGTCGACCGAATGTTTGCGGTGGCCGACCAATGGATCAGGCGGCGGCGGGGGCTTGTGGACCCGGCCTGAGCCGGGTATAGTACGCGCGCCGCGAGGGGAGTCTCAGCGGCTTCGATTGCTGGTGGCCAGGGCGAGCAAGGCCCGATGGTCACGATCACGCGATGGGGAGAATGGACGTGAAAAGAACACGCACCTTCCGTGCTTTCACGAGCGCGATGCTGATTGGAGCCGCTTTGGCGGTGGGGTTAGGGATCGTGGCAGCTCCGGCGCTGCTGGCCGCGACTGAAGCCCGGCTCATGACCCTTCGCTCGAGCTCGAGCTCGGGCGAGAGCGGCGCAAGGTCAGCAGCCCAGTCCAACCAAGCGGCGGTGCGCAGCGCCGTTGATGCCGGCCTGCCATCGGCTACCAACTCGCCGGTGGTGGCTGGGACCACCAGCGGATCGGTGCTAGCCCGCTTCGCGCCCCTCTACATGGGCGGACAGGGAGCGTACACATCCGCGCAGGCCATTGCCGTGGCGCAGCAGTTCAGCGTAATTGCCGAGCACAGCGGCGTCCTCACCCCTTATCTCGCCGCGATGAAGGCGGCCAATCCGGCACTCAAGATCGTCGCCTATATGAATGGGACTTTCGATCAGAGCGCCGCGGGCACCACATATCCCTCGACGTGGTACGCGCGAGACCTGAAGGGCAACAGGATCCAGTCGCAAGGGTTTGGCAACTGGCTCATGACTCCGACCAGTGCCTGGGGCACGCAGGTCGCGACCAACTGCAAGAACCTGATCGCGAAGTCCAAGTACGACGGCTGTTTCCTCGACACGATGGGCCTCGGTCCTCTGCTCCCTGGATACGTGACCGGTCTACCGGTGAATCCGGCCACCAAGGCTGTCTACACAGCAGTCGCATGGATCAACGCCCAGAGCGCCAACGTCAAGATGGTCCAGGCGGCAAACCCCGGCACACTCGTCGTTCCGAACGGGCTCGCGAGTGGACCCAAGTACTTCTCGACGACCGGCCCGACCGCTCCACTGCTCGCGACCAGCCACATCGCGATGTCGGAGATATGGCTGCGGGTGGCGAAGAACCCGGTGACCTCGTACCCGTCGCTCAAGGCGTGGAAGCAGGACATCGACATGCTCGCGAGCGCCGAGTCAAACGGCTGGGCGGTCATGGTCACGACGAAGCTGTGGATAAGCGCGACGGCGGCGCAGCAGGCGGCCTGGCACAGGTTCTCGCTCGCATCGTTTCTCCTGGGCGCGGCCGGCCGATGCGCGTTCTCCTTCTCCGTTGCTTCCACCGACCCGGCCCTGACCGCGACCAGTCCATGGGACACGGTCGCCATCGGCACGCCTGTCGGTGCATATACGACCTCAGGGAGCGCGTACGTGCGTACATTCAGCCACGGCTTCGCCGTGGTGAATCCCGGAACGACCACGGTGACGGTCTCGTTCGGCAAGGCATACGTGAACCTCGACGGCAAAGTGATGACGTCCGAAGCCCTCGCGCCTCACACAGGAGACGTGCTGGTCGGCTGATCACAGAAAGCATGTGACGTAGCCGTAGCGGTCATTCGGAAGCAAGAAAAGACCGGTCGCCACGTTCGTGTGCTTGCGGGCATGAAACCGCCCCGCTCCGGTGATCTGCGCGCGGGTTTCATCAGCTAGGGCGCCAACGGCGCCACACATCACACGGCCGTATCACGAGATCGGGGGTAGTTTGCCGTGCAGACATATCGAGTCTTGTGCAGTCGCGCACTGGGAGCCGTCGCTTTCGCGATGTGCGCACTATCGATTCAGCCGCAGGTGATCGACGCGGGAGCCTCGCAACCACGCGGCGCGAACCCGTCGAGCGTCACTGCGCCGCCAGGCATCCGGGGCATCAGCGCCATCGGGGCAGCGGCGGTCCCAGGCGGTCGCGGGAGCTCGAGCGGGAGCGCGGGAACCGTGCTCAACCGATTCGGGCCACTGTACATGGGCAGCCAGAGCAAATACACGCCGGCGCAGGCGGTGGCGCTGGCGCAGGAGTTCTCGCTGATCGCGCAGCAAAGCGGGGATTTCGCTCCATATGTCGCGGCGATGAAGGCGGCCAACCCGGCCCTCAAGATCGTCGCGTACATGAACGGGGCTTTCGACCAGAGCGCCGCCGGCAATGCCTACCCGATTTCGTGGTACGCGCTCGACGCCAACGGCAAGCGCATTCAGTCGCTCAACTACGGCAACTGGCTCATGTACCCCACCAGCGCGTGGGGCTCCACGATCGCCGCCAGGTGCACGTCGCTGATCGCCAGCTCGAACTACGACGGATGCTTCCTGGACACGATGGGGGTCGGTCCACTGCTGCCGGGATATGTGACCGGCGTGCCGATCAACCCCGCGACCAAGGCCCCGTACACGACCGCCGAGTGGATCGGCGCCCAGAGTGGCACGGTCGCCGCGGTGGAGGCCGCCAACCCCGGCGGGATTGTGGTCACGAACGGACTCGCGAGCGGTCCCAAGTACTTCAGCGGGACCTCGCAGTTGCTGGCCACGAGTCACACCGCGATGGCGGAGATCTGGCTGCGCGTCGCCAAGAATCCGGTGACGTCGTATCCCACGGTGAAAGCTTGGAAGCAGGACATTGACATGCTGGTCAACGCCGAGTCGAACGGCTGGAGCGTGATGGTGACTGTGAAACTGTGGACGACCGCCACGGCGGCGCAGCAGGCGGCATGGCACAAGTTCGCGCTGGCGTCTTTCCTGCTCGGCACGAGCGGACACTGTGCGATGAACTTCTCGACCGCCACCACCGACGCCGCCCTAAGCGCGGTGAGCCCGTGGGACTCGGCTGCAGTGGGCATGCCCTCCGCCGCTTACTACCAGTCTGGAGGCGCTTACATACGCGCTTTCAGCAATGGCCTCGCGATTGTCAACCCCGGCACGTCGCCGGTCACCATCACCCTGGGTAAGACCTACGTCAACCTCGACGGCCTGACCGTCTCGTCCGAAACACTGGCCCCCGATACCGGAGATGTTCTCGTGGGCTAGAGCGGAAGCTCTACTTACTGGGGGACCTGCCACTCGCTGACGCGGTTGTTGCCTTGCTCAACGACGTACAGGTCCCCGTTCGGCCCCAGCACGAGACCTTGCGGAGTTTGCATGGTGCCAAGCGCGCCGAACGCGTTGAAGCCCCCGAACGTAGCCTGCAGCTGCGCGCTCCGGTTGTACTGGACGACGTTGTTCTTGCTCGGGCAGGCGACGTAGAGATAGTTCGCGGTGAGAGCGAGGCCGAATGGATTGCAACCGCTCGGTGTGACGAACGAGGAGATCAGGGCGCCGCCAGAGGACCACGACGCGAAGTGATACACCTTGGTCGCGGCGTCGACCCAGACCGAACCGTCAAGCGGGTCGACGGCGATGCCTCGGCTGAACGACGTGATCTTGCCGACACCAATGCTGCCGGCCACGGTGCCGTCGCTGTTGACGACGACGACATCCTTGCCGTTGCTGTTGGCGACATAGATCAGGCCGGTCGAGGAATCACACGCGACCCCATACGGGTCGGCAAGGGTCGGCTGGCTCCAAACCAGTGCGGGGCCGCCGCCTGCCTGAGGGTTCCACGCGTTGATCTCGTTCGAGTCCGTGTTGGCGACGATCAACGCGCCGAATCCACCGCCGCCGACCGCGGTCGACTGGTCCCAGCACATGAGGCGTGGATAGTTGAACTGGATCGCCGTGTCACCACGCATCCCCCACGCCTGAACGAAGTCGTAGTTACCGGTGACCCCGTTGCGCGTGAACTCCTCGATGCGTTCGTTGTACATGTCTGTGACGTAGATGTTCCCGTTCGGATCAAAGGCGGCGCCGCGCGGGCCGTTGAATCCTCCGACGGGAGGCAGGGCGGGAGCGTCCGGGCTGACGCCGTTCGGCCAGTAGGTCGGCACGTTGTTCAGCCAGTTGCCCGACTCATCGAACACCTGGGTGCGAAAGTCGGCCAGGTCGCCGGCCCACACGTGGTGATTGGAATCGACTGTGACTCCCCTCGCCCCGTCCTCGAACTGGCCATTCTGACCGAGCTGATTTCGGGTACCGCAGTTGCTGGTGCCCGAAGACACGTTGTTGAAGTTCAGTATGAATCCGTAGTTGTTAGCCTTGGTGATCGCGGGGTATGTGCCAGACGGACCCGGGTCAGCGTTGAACTCCTGGACCAGACAGTTCTCACCGTTGACGACGAATGCCAGGTTCGGTGTTGAGGTCGTGTCGATCGCGAGTCCGCGCATGTCGAACGTGGTCGAGACTCCGATCGGCGGCAGGACCATCTTGATGGCGCTGCAGCCGGTGCTGGGCCATGGATTCTGGAGGCAGCTCGGGTTGTAGATGTCCACGCGCCGGTGGCCCTGATCGGCGATCCAGATGTTGCCGCGACTATCAAATGCAAGACCGCGAGGTTGAATGAAGGTGTTGGGGGCCGGCGGTGAAACGAACGTGGCCGCGCTGGTCGAAGGGTCGAGCACCACTACGCTCTTGGCCCATTGGTTCGAGATGTAGACCAGGCCGTTCGCAGGGTTGACGGCACACTGGGATGGATACGTGAACGCGACAGAGTGGGCTGCGTTGGTGGTCCCCCAGCTCGTCACCCAATTACCGCTAGCGTCGTACTGAATGACGTTGTAGAGGCTGCCCTCAGTCATGTAGACGTAGCCGTGAAATGGTCCTGAGCTGTTGTCGACACAGATGCCGAAGGGAGCCTGGTTCGTGTTGGTGCCGAAACCAAGCGTGCTCTTGGTGAATACGTAGGGCGTCGCAGGAGAGCCGTCCGCGTTGAAGTGGACGATCCTGTAGTTCCAGTAGTCGCCCACGAGCACCGAGCCGTCAGGCATCGTGCCATCACCCCATCCGTAGAGGGCGGGGGTGGCTCGGCTGATCGAGAAGACGGCTGTGGTGAGGTTCCTCGTCGCCGGGCTCGAAATGGTGGCTGAGGTCGGCGACGACACTGCGACGATGGTCGACCCCGTGGGTATGCCCTGGCCCTGGATTCCGAAGCCGAGATCGGCGGCGCTGAAGTTTCCGTCGGCGGCGCTGATGTTGGCGCTGCCCTTAACGAGTACGGCGTCCGCTCCCGTGACGCGGCCCCCAACGATCGTCGAGGTCGCGGTCGGAGTAGACACTGCGAGAGCCGGGGTAATGCTCAATACCGGCGCGAACAGGACGGCCATCAGCGTGACTGCCCCGACAACTGTCATTCGTACCCGCGGTTTGGCTTTGGTCACCCTCTCTCCAACTGACGGTTGTAGGAGGGGAACCAAGAGCGCCGCGGACCAGCGCCGGGGCCCGCGGTGACCTGCCTCCCTCCCAGATACAGGTACCAGAGAAGTGTATGGGGGCACCACATGCCGTTCCACGGAGACAATCGGCCCGGCTGAGTGGGCCAAATGTCACAGGTCTATTAACTGCCCGGAAGTGTTGCGGCCCGGCCCGCTGGGTCCTATGCTCAGCCCACTTTCCAACCTGCCCGCCAGCTTTTGGAACCAGGAACGTTGAACGACACTGACCCTGTAGCGCCGGTCGCATCACCGCGAGCGGTGGGGGCTCACTGATCGAGGAGAACGCGACCAGGGGGGCTAACCCGAATGAAACGAAACTGGGGCATGTCAATCGTCGCGGCAGTACTCGGCGTGGCCGTGATCGGCCTTGCCATATGGGACTACGCCAGCAGCCCGGCCACCCACAAGGGCATCGAACTCGGCCCGCTCTTCATCCCGCTGCCGGGCGGGGTATCAGCTGGACCCGGAACCGCCGGCAACGGTGGGTCGAGCGGTCATAGCGGCAATCCCGGCGGCAATCCCGGCGGCAATCCGGGTGGATCGCCGCCCCCGGTCATCGGATCCGATGGATTCAAATTCCCGATTGCGGGCCTGATCGACCGCGGCCGGATGCCCAGCAGCGCGTACTACGGGGTCATGGACGGGTGGGTCGTCAACGTCAGTTGGGCCAACCTTCAGCCCACGCCAGGCGGTGCCCTCAACACCTCCTCCATCGACCAGGCGATCGCCCAGGCCCGCCAGGCCAATGCCAGGGGTGCGCACCTGGCGCTGAAGCTGCGCGTGTTCGCCGGCATCGGGGCTCCGAACTGGGCCAAGAACCTTGGCGGGCCGCCGTTCACCGCCCATGACAACAGCTCCGGGGCTGGTGGCACTGTGGGGCGCTTCTGGACGGCTGCGTTCGGCCAGGCTTACGCGAGCCTTCAGAGCCAGCTGGCCGCGCGCTACGACTCGGTGCCGGAGATTCGCGAGGTCGTCATCGCTCGCTGCATGACCATCTACGACGAACCCATGATCAGGCAGATCTCAGACCCAGTCACGATCGCCTCGATGCTGGCGGCCGGCTATACGACCGCCGCCGACCAGGCCTGCCAGCAGCAGCAGATCCAGGCTCATGCGGTCTGGCGTCACACCCGGTCCGACCTCGCGCTCAATCCCTATCAATACATCGCGCCGAATGGCAAGGGCGCCACGAATGAGGCCTTCACCGAGCAGATGATGTCGTACTGCCGGCAGGTACTGGGCGGCCGCTGCATCCTGGAGAACAACTCGTTGCGCTCTGGCGGGTTGGGGCCCAGCTATTCCCAGATGTACGCGGCGATTCACGCTCGCGGCTCCAACATCTCCTTCCAGACCGCCACGATGGCTCGCATCGGCAGCTTCATGGGCACGCTCGGCCTGGCGGCTTCGTACGGGGCCGCTTCGGTTGAGCTGCCGAGCGGCTACCAGATCGTGAGCCCGGTTTCGCTCGCCGGCTTCAGGCTGCAGCTGGCCGCGAACGCGCGGGCCTGATTCAGCCCGCGCGTTCGTGTATCAGGGACTGTCTTAGCTCGACAGGAGAGTCCCATTGCCTGTCGCCAGGCCGATCGCGATCCCGCTGCTTGGGTTGCTGATGGTGAAAGTGAAGTACAGAGAAGATCCGGGCGGAGAGGCCGGCAGTAGGTACACCGGTATCACCACGCTGGATGCGCCGGCCGGCACAGTTCCCGTACCGGACGCCATCACGTAATCGAGTCCGGCGACCGCAGTGCCGTCAGCGGTCTGGTAGGCAAAGGTCACCGGGCTCGACTGCACCGCTCCAAGCGTGATCGAGAAATAGAGCGGGGTGTTGGTTCCGTTCGCAACCGGCACCACTCCGGCGTTCCCGGTGTAGAGGTCCGCGAGCGGCTTCGAGACGCCTTCGACGTCAGGCAGCAGGAGGCCCTCGCCGACCGCCCGGCCGATGATCGCACCCACCGGGTTGACAATTTCCACGTACCAGCCCTCGACGTAGTTCTCACCGCTGCCGCAGGTGCCTCGGCAGTTGCCGATGCCCCCGATGTAAGAGAACTGGGGGACGTTGATGACAGTCGAGGTCGAGCCCGCCGGAATCTTCACCGTCTTGAGGGTCTGCGGTGTGATCTGCACGAAGTCCTCGTTGTGCGGCCCGCAGCCCTTGTCACCGACGCCGCAGAGCGTGAAGTAGCTCACCATCACGGGTTTCGTCTGAGCCGCCGACAACGTCACCGTCATATCGGCCGTAATCGCCGGATGTTGGTCGCCTTCGATGACCGCGACGTCGCCAACTGAAATGACCGGCATCGTCGCCGAGAAGGCATAGGAATCAGAGCTGGTCACGATCGGCGATGCGAGATCCTGGACGACGATGGCATCGGTTCCGGTGGTCGGCAGCGAAAGTGGCGCTGTGTAAGTGATCTGGACGTTGCCGCTGCCGTCGGCGGTGAAAAGGGCCGGCGTGCTGGTCAGCGGCGTGATGCCGACTGCCGCCGAGCCAGACCCGTTGAACGAGAGATACAGCGTGTCGTTGGCCACCGGTAGGTCCGAGCCGTTCTGCAGGTTCAGCGTGATCGGCACCGAAGCCCCTGCTGAGAGGCTGCCGCTCGAGGCGATAGGTGAAGGACTGAACCGGTACTCAGTCGAGTACACGTAGTGGCTCACTGCGGTGATGCTCGGGCTGGATTGTGAGTTCTGAGCCTGCCAGTCCGCCCGGCCCTGTGCGGGCAGCACGCTGGGCGTGTGGTAGGTCATGACCACCAGGCCTGAGCCGTCTGCGGTACAGGGGATCGGAGACGCCCCTAAAACACCCACTCCGCCGCACTGCGACGCGGGCACCGTTGTCGAGTCCCCGGCAATCGAGCCGCCGTAACCCGAGCCTGCGGTGATCGAGTACATGAAGAGATAGACAACGCCTCCCGGGTCGGGCGCCCCGCCGCTCATCACCCTGACGGTGATGGTGGCCGAGCCTCCAGGCCCGATCGAGCCCGCGGCTGCGATCGGGACAGCGGAGAAATGAATCGCCGTCACCGCCTGGGCCCCCACGTTCACGCTGCCCAGGATCGGAACCGCAATGGCGGCGATCAGAGCCGCTTCGAGTACACGCCGTGCCTTCACGAACACAATCAACTCCCTCCCAACGCTCGTTTGAACCTGGACGACGTGCTCGCTGTTTAGCACGCTGCAATACTGTCGCAACAAATGCGGCCCGGAGGCCATGGGACAGTTGTCTCCGGCGCGGTGCCTTTGTAGCGACCCGCTCAGGTCAGATGGAGAATTCCTGAACGCGGCTGTTGTAGGTGTCGGCCACAAACAGGACTGACCCGTAAACGGCCAGCGAGTGCGGCTGGAAGAACTGCATATCTCCGTTGCCGAGCCCGCCGAAGCCGTCTCCAAGATCCGTGGACAGGTCACTCGAGAGGTGGACGATCCCGCTGTTCATCGTGTCTGCGACCCAGACTGAGTCGTCGGGCGCAATGGCGACGCCCTGCGGACCGTTCAGAGTGCCGGAGTAACTTGCGACGAAGCTCCCAGTGAGGGTCAGCTCCTCGATTCGGTTGTTCAGGGTGTCGGCCACGTAAACGTTGCTGCCGGTGACGGCAATGCCTTGGGGATGGCTGAACTGGCCCGGGCCCGAACCCTGGCTGCCGTAGACCTTGAAGCCCTGAGTCGAAGGGTTGTAGGACTCGATGCGGTTGTTGACGGTGTCTGCGACCCACACCACACCGTTCGGGGCGACCGCGATGCCCTCCATGTAGTTGAACTGGCCGGTGCCGCTGCCCTTCGTGCCCACGACCTTGAGCGGCTTGGCGGCCAGCGCCGAGCTGAACTGCTGGAGGCGACCGTTGCGCGTGTCGCCCACCCAGACCGTGTGGTCCGGGGCCACCGCTACCGTCTCCGGCCACGAGAACGTGCCTGGTGAGACGCCTCGCATGCCGGTCGACGTCAGGTAGACGCCGTTCGGATCGAAGCCTTCGACCCGCTGGTTGAGGCGGTCTACCGCGTAGGTCATGCCGTCGCTGCCGACGGCGATGCCGAAAGCCTCAGCGAAGCCGGGCGCCGGGGCAGGGCTGCCGGCGATCTCTGTCATGGTCGCGCCCGCGGAGCTGAACTCGTGGATGCCACTGCCCCAGAAGTCCGCGCCCCACACATCGCCCGACGGGTCGACGGCAACGCGCCGCAGCGCAGTGAAGTACGGAGCGTTACCCGGCGGTGGCGGGCAAATCTTCGGACAGCGAGACCCAAACGGGTTCTGCGGCGTTGCCGTGGTGCCGCTGATCGTCCAGATCGAGATGCGCTCGTTCCCCGTGTCGGCTACGTATACGGTGCTTCCATCGGGACTGAATTGAACGTTGTACGGAGAGTTCAACTGGCCGATGTTGTGGCCGCCCGGCTGGCCGTCGCCCAGGTGGATCGCCGGATTCGTGTTCCAACTGCTCCCGTCGCCGCTGACGTTGAAAGCTTTGACTTCCTGGTGGTTGTAGTCGGCCACCCAGATCCGGCCGTCAGGCCCGCGGATCGCGTCTCGCGGTGAGGCGAGCATGCCGCCGCCAGGGGAGTTCCATTTCCAATGACATGTTGTGTCGAACGCCTTGACCACCGAGTGACCAGTGTCGGAAACCAGGAGGACCTGGTTGGCGAAGTCGTAAGTGATGCCAATGGGAACGTTCAACGCGGCAATACCTTTACCGCCGCTAGGGGTCGCACACAGGAAATTGCCTGATGAATCGAAAGCCTGGAAGCGGCTGTTGCCGGCGTCAGCGACGTAGATGTTCGACGAGCCGTCCACCGCCACCTCTCGTGGCGTGTCGAACTGCCCGTTACCGGTGCCGAAGGAACCGAACTGCTCGACCGGCGTCTGCCAGTTGGGCGCCTGGAAAACTGAGATCCGGTTGAAGCCGGTGTCGGCCACCACGAGCCGGTTCATGTTTGCGTCCCACACCAGCCCGCTCGGATACATGGCCGCTTCCGACGGCCCCGCCAGCGTCTTCAGGAAGGTCGGGGTGCTCGCCAGGGCCGACGTGACCGCCAGCAACGCCGCGATCGTCGCGGTCGCGACAGCCGCGGAAACCAATCTGACGATCTGCGCCGGTTTTCGCGAGGTCACGCTCAATTCCCTTCTAGCCCGCCATGATGGTGCCGGTGCCCGTCGCGGAAAAGATGGTCGGGCCGCCGGTGGCATTGCTGATGGTCAGCGTGAAGGTCTTGTCTGAGACCGGCGGCGAGTTTGCCAGCACGGTGACCGGGATGACCGCGCTCGTATGACCGGCGGCGATGGTCGCCGTCCCCGACACCGGCGTGTAGTCGACGCCACCGATGGCCGAGCCGTCGAGAGTCGCGTAATCGAAGGTCACGTTCCCAGGCTCTGGGGCGCCCAGGGCGACCACGATGTAGATCGGAACCCCCCCAACATCGTTCACGGGCACGACGCCGGCCGACCCCGTGTAGAGAAGCGGCAGGGCAAAGCTGGTCCCTTCCGAGTCGGGCAGCAGCACCCCGTTGCCGACTGAGCGGCCGACCACACCGACGCTGGGATTGAGGATCTGGGAGAACCACGTTTCGATGTACGTCTCGCCGCCGTTGCCGCCGATGTACGAGAACTGACGGACTATGAAATTGGCACTGCTCGTGTTGGCGGGAATGGTGACCGTTACGGGTGAGAACACCTGGACGAAGTCCTCCCCGCAGTTCTTGTCACCGACGCCGCAAAGAGTCACGTACTGGAACGTGACCGGGTTCGGCTGCACCGGCGAGATGGTGACGGTGAAGGTGGCCGGGATCCCAGGATTCTGATCACCCTCGAACACCGACGAGTCGCCGATTGAAAGAACTGGAGCGGACGATGAAAACGCGTACGACGTCGAATTCTTTTCGGTCGACCCCGTGACGGAGTCCTGGACGAACACCTGGTCCTGGCCGCTCGTCGGGAGAGAATGCGGCGCCGTATAGGTGATGTGGAGTGAACCGGTTGAGTCAACCGTGAACAGGCTCGGGGTCGACGTGAGGTTGGTGGTCCCGACCTTGGCGCTCCCGCCACCCGGCGCGGCTTTCATCGACAGGTAGACCATCGACCCTGCGACGCCATTGCCGGACGCATCGTCCGCCGTCAGCGTGATGGGAACGGATGCGTCGGGGGCCAGCGAGCCACTGGGCGCGATCGGCGACGGTGAGAGCCGATAGATGGTCGCGTACACGTAGTGATCGATCGCGCGCTGGCCACTTCCGCTGCTGCTCCCCTGAGCCACGAACTGAGCGCTCGCGTGCGAGGCAGGCGGCCGTGCCGGCACATGGTAGGTAAGAGGCACGTTTCCTTTGGAGTCTGCCGTGCACGGAATCGCCGAACCATTCGTTGGTAGCTGCGACACGCCTCCGCACTGCGAGGGCGGAACCGTAGTCGAGTCGCCGCTGACGCGGACCAACTGCAGAAGATAGATCGTGGCGCCCGGGTCAGGGAGCCCGTTGAGGGTGACACGCGCATTGAAAGTCACCGATTGGCCGGGTCCGATCGATCCGGCCGGGGCGATGGGCGGCGCTGGAAAGTGGAAGGCGATGCCTGTGGCGGCGACCGCCGGCGCAGAACCGACGAACGTGCCCAGCAGACCGAGCCCAAAACAGACCGGCGCAAGCAGCGCCGTTAACCGAGCCTTATTCATCTTGTCTCCTATCGGCGGGCAGGCTTGAATAGTCGTTCACCCGGAGGCTATGTTCAGTTCGGCCTGCCCGCCATAGGACAAATCGGACGCTGTGATTCCGGCTGTCACATCGGAGCCGTGATCACTGTCCAAACGCGTACACGAAGCCGCTGCTGCTCGAGATGAAGAACTGGCCGGTGGAGACCGCCGCCGACGCGAAGATGAGACCACCGGTCGAGAACGAGAACAGGCTCACGCCGTCGGCCAGGCGATAGGCCGTCACGTTCCCTGCCAGATCGCCCACGAAGAGCACCTGGGAGCCCGCCGGACCTGAGACCGCGGGCGACGACACGACGCCGGGGCCGAGCACTGTCTTCCACACGAGGGCTCCAGTGGCGGCATTCAGAGCGAAAACGCCGCCGCCGTATCCGAGATAGATCGTGCCCCCGACGAGGGTCGCTCCGGATTGAGTGGGATTGCCGTGGCCGATCGTCTTCCTGATGTTGAAGACCCAGATCTGCGCCCCGGTCTGCAGGTCGAGCGCGTACGTGAATGCGGACTTGGCCGTGTCGAACACCACGCCATCGAGGTAGGGCGCTGTACCGATCGCACCGACGGTGCCCGGCTCGGCAATGGTCGAGGGCGCACCGATGTCTGAGTCGGTCAGCACCGGCGCCTGGAACCGCCACAGCTCGGCGCCAGTGCTCGCGTTGAGCTCATAGATGGCGTCGTCGGGGTCGGTCGAGCCGAAGGTGATCACGGGAGTCCCATCAGCCAGATGGCCATACGCTTGCGCCGAGTAGACCCCGGAAATTCCCGTCTGGCTGCCGACCGGGTTGCCAAAGGCATTGAACATCCACTTCGTCGCGCAAGCGGTGCCGCGTGAATTGCCGACGCCGTAGATGGCCCATTCGTGACCACCGTCGGACGTGTTGCCGCTCGGGCCCGCGTCGCCGAAGAAGACCACGTCGCCAGAGCCATCAACGTTGGCGACGGTCGGCGATGCCGCCGTGATGCCACCGAGCGACTGAGACTTGCAGATCAGGGCGCCGGTCGTCGCGTTGAGCGCGTACTCGTGCCAATCGCCGTCGCCGAAATAGACCACGCCGTTGGATATCGCCGGCGAAGTCTCGATCTCCTTGGACAACCCGGCGGTCTTCGGCACCTTGTACGACCAAACCAACAACCCGGTCGTGGCGTCATAGGCGTTCATCTCGCCCTGCTGGTTGCCGACGTAGACGATCGACTTGTTGAGCGTTGCGTTGAACGCCACGGCCGGCGAGCTGTAGCTCTTGGTGGTCGTTCCTGTGTTTGCGGTGTTCGTCGACCAGTGCAGCTTGAACGCAGACGTCGAGGAGAGCAGCGTCTCAGCCGAAACACCCTGATGAGCCTGGTCGTGACGCCACATCGGCCAGTCCTGGAACCCAGCCGGAATGGTGGCCGTTGCCGGCCCAGACCGCGCCAGCACTGCGGGCAAAGTCGGAATGGCCACGCCGACTGCCAGCAGAGCCCCTAGAGCGATCCATCTGCGCACACTGACTTTGCGTGGAGCCGCTACCGGGCTCACGCCTTCCACCCCAATTCCGGCGCTCATTCGACTGCCCCTCCCAATTCCTGTTTTTTGTTTCGGCTCATTGACCCAACAGGTCGATGACGCGGTTGTTCCAGATATCCGACACGTACGTGTGACCGTTCGGCGCGAAGGCGATGCTGGTGGGTCCGTTCAGAGGCCCGGCGCCAAGGTCCAGCCCCGTCGCCGTGAAGATCCGGACCCCGGCTGGCGTCATCTTGATGATGTCGTTGCCGCCGGTGTCCGCCACCCAGATGTTGCCGTCGGGGCCGACGGTCACGCCCCACGGCACCTTGACCGGGACGCCATTGGCCTTGGAGAAACGCGTCCAGGTCACGCCGTCAGGGGCGAGGCTCTGGATGCTGTTGTTCAACGTGTCGGCGACCCAGATGGTCCCGTCCGCCGCCACCGAGACGCCGGTGGGAATGTTGAGGAACCCTGGGCCCATTGAAGCGGTCCCCTGGGTGCCATAGCTCGTGACAAACGTACCCATGCCGCTCGGGTCGATGCTGAATCGCTCGAGCCGGTTGTTGCTTGAATCGTCGACGATCAGCGTGCCGTCGGGTGCGAATGCGACCCCCTGCGGAAATTTCATCTGGCCCGGCCCGGAACCGCTGACTCCCCACTTGGCGATGAAATTGCCGCTCGCATCGAAAACGACGATCTGATTGCTCTCGCGGTTGGCCACGAAGTAGCGACCGGTGGTCGGTTGCACAGCCACGTCCCAAGCGAAATTGAGGGCACCGGACATGGTCCGCACGCCGCGAAAGCCGAACACCAGCGCCCCAGTGCCATCCAGCATCACCGTCTCGATGCGTTGGTTCCAGTAGTCGTCCACGACGATCCGCCCGGTGACCGAGTCGTACTCGATCCCGCGGGGCGAGTTGACGCCTGGCACCGGCGGAGGCGATGCGAACAGCTTGCGGAGGAATGTTCCGGCCAGGGTGAACTCCTTGAGCGAGAAGTTCCACTCGTCGGTGACCAGCAGATCGCCGTCGGCGGTCACCGCCAGCCCTCGAGGCCCGACAAACGTGGTCGGACCGCCAACCGTGAACTGGAAGACACCACTCTCGTTGAATGCCTCCACACGGCGGTTGCCCGAGTCGGTCACGTAGACGGTGGGACTCGAGCCCGCCGTGATCGCGATCCCACGCGGCTCATTGGTGAACTGGCCGTTGCCGGTCCCCTTGCTCCCGAAGGTGAACAGGTGATTGCCGTTCTGGTCGAAGACGACGACCTGCTCCTTGCTCGCGTTGACCACGTAAACGTTGTTGGTGTTCGGGTCGACGGTCAGAGCCCGTGGCTGGGCGAGAAGCCCTGAGCCGAACTGGCCGAGGTAGGTGCCGTTGAGGTCGAACTTTTCGACGCGCCCCGCACCGTCGCTGGCATACAGGACCTCGGCGGGCACATTCCCAGCGCCCAGCCCGTTGCCGACGGCCACGCCGTACGACTGGTTGAACTGACCGTTGCCAGAGCCCTTCGTACCCCACTGTGTTGTGAAGGCAAGGCTTGACGTGAACTTCTCGATCCTGTTGTTCGGCGTGTCGGCGACATAGACATTGCCGCCCGAGTCAAGCGCGATGCCACGCGCGTTGCCGATGCTCCCCCCCGTCGTGCCCTGGACGCCGCCGACCTGCAGGTCGATGTTGCCCGTACTTCGGTTCACGGCCACGACGCGGAAGCGACCTGGGTCCAGCACGTAATAAAAGGTGGAGGTGCTCGCCACCGAGACCGGGTACATGTCGGCCTGCCCCTGGCCCAGGAGGTTGCCGACATAGCTCGGCAGGGCCTGGGTTGAGGTTGCAGGCAGCAAGCCGGCACGCAGCACTGACACCGTGTGTACCGAGGCGGGCACGCTGTAGACGAGGACGCGATCGTTGTAGGTGTCGCTCACATACAGGTTGCCGGCGCCGTTGACCGCGACATACTCGGGGTGGTTCAGCCCACCACTGATGACGCCGGCCTGCGTCCCGTCGGGGTTGAGAATGACGACCTTCGAATGGCCGCTGTCAGCAACGTAAATGCGACCGGCGCTGTCAAGCGCGACACCAAGAGGCTTCAAGAAGCCACCCGTGATAGAGCGCACGACGGCGATCGACGAGCCGCCGGCGTCCGACAGCTCGACGACCTGGTTGTTCTTCGTGTCAGCCACGTAGACGTGTCCGTTCACTGGTGATATCGCCACCGCTCCCGGCTGGTTGAAGCCCGCGAGCGAGGCGATGGCTGTGCGACTCGCGACCGAGTAGGAGACGACGCGGTTGTTGATCGTGTCGGCCACCCAGGCGGTCCGGTCGCTCTGCCGGATCACAACCGCGTAAGGCCAGTTGAAGTTGCTCAGCCCGCTGCCCTGCACACCGAACTTGGTTACCGGTGTGCAGTCCGCCTGCAGGATCTGGATGTCGCTCTGCTTCGTGTCGGCAATCCACGTCTGGCCGGTCGCCTGGTCAATGGCCACACCCCGCGGCCAGTTGAAGTCGCCCGTCGAGGTAAAGCCCCGCTGACCGCAGGCGCGAATGATGGACCCGCTCGAGGTCCACTCGACTACGCGCTGGTTGACGGTGTCCATGGTGTAGACGTTTCCGGCGGCGTCGAAGTCGATCGCGCGCGCCTGGTTGAAGACGGCGGACGTCGTCAGGGGTGGCGGCGTCCCGCCAATCGTCTGCGCGTATGCGTAACCCCCCGCGGTGCGGTGGAACCGCTCGAGCCGGTAGCCCCACAGGTCGGCGCCCCACACGTCTCCGCTGCCGTCAGTGGCCACCGCCACGCGGCGCAGCTGAGTGAAGGTGCCCGCTGTCGTGCCCGCAGACCCCAGTTGAGCCTCGTATGTGCCGTCGGTCAGGAACTCCTGGACGCGGTCGTTGTTGGAGTCCGCGACATAGACGGCGGTCGCACCGAGGACCGGGTCAAGAGCCACACGCACGCCGTACGGATTCATGAACTGGCCATTGCCGTTGCCCTTGGAGCCCCATTTCGTCTGGCATACGCCGGCGGAGTCGAACTTCAGGATGTTGTTCGCAACGTAGTTGGCGATGTAGACGTTGCCAGCCGAGTCGGCGTCGACGTCACGCAGGCGGTTGATCAAGCAGGCGCCTTGACTCACGAGGAAACGGAGCTCGTTCCCGGAGGTGTCGAAGACGTGCACGCGGTTGCGGTTCGGGTCGGCCACGTAGACCGTGTCGTTGGTCACGCTCAACCCGATGGGTGGGCCGATCTTGTCGGTGACTGGACCTTTCCAGCTAGTCACCCACGCCCCCAACGAGCTCAGCTTTGCGACCCGGTTGTTGCCCTCGTCAGCGACGTACACATTGCCTGCGGAATCGACGCCCACATCGCGGGGCTGCGCAAACTGCAGGGTGCCCGAGCCGAATGCGCCCACCCGCCACAACTGGGTGCCAGCTGAGTCGTACTTGACGATCTGGTCGTTGCCGGTATCCGCAGCGACGATGCTGCCGTCCGGCGAGACGTCCACGCCAGACGGATAGATGGTCGCGTGCCCGGGGCCACCAAGCGTCGCAATCAGTGCCGGCACGACCGGCCCAACCGCCATGGCGGGCGCAGGCGCCAAACCGGCGAGCAGCGCGCTGACGCCAACCAGCGCGGAGCCGGCGATGCGCCGACGGAACAAATCACCCGCAGCGCGGCTGATCCCAGACAAAAGGTCTCCCTCCCAAAAAAGGTCGCCCACAATGAAGGGACGACCGCAGGCTCAACTTTCGTGCCCGATCGGCTCGCGCGGCTATGGGACATCTGTCCCGCGCCCTGTGGCGTTTGGCCCGCTTCGCCTGGGGCAAGAGCATCGCTAGACTTGGCTTGGCGGCCAAGCAGGGGAGGGACTTGGCCGCCCGCCCTTTCCTATAAGAGGCGCAGATCCCGCTCTGAACCATCTGGTTTTGGACGGCAATCGAGGTGACTTAATGCGATCTGTGACCGCTGCAACTGACAGGCAATCGAGAGGTCGACCGCGCCGGCTCATGCCGCGTTTCGCAGTCTGCTTGAGCGCGGCCGGCTTGCTTGCGGGCGCTTCCGCGGTGCCAGTATCGGCCGTCACCACGACAATTACTGTCACGGTCAATCAGTTCCTCAACACTCCGTGGGTGATCGAGGGCGAGACCAACGCATTTGCGATCGCATCGTTCACGGACGCGAACGCGTGCACGGCCCCCGGCGTGTGCAATCCAGGGTCTGCTTACACCGCGAGCATCGATTGGGGTGACAACACGGCCCACACCTTCGGCGCGGTTTCGGACGTCGTGAGCCAGACCGGAAATACGGGGACCTACAACGTCAGCGACAACCATCAATACCCGGACGAGTTCAACTGCCCGAATCCCGGCCCGCCGCCGACGAGCACGTGCGGATTCAAGGTGCAGGTGCAGGTGACCAACACCATCGACACGGTCACCAAGGGTGGTGGCTGCCCGCCTTATCCGGTCAATCCCGGGCCCTGCGTCGCCGTCAAGGACCAGCCCCTTGACCAGAGTTTCACGCCATCCGGATTCACGGCCTATGCCGGCGTGAACTACGCGGGACAGATCGGCTCATTCCACGACGAGAACAACAAGACCACTGCGCTGGATGGAGGCGGTGAGGAGTTCATCGTCTTGATCACCGACTGGGGTGACGGCACCGTGATCACCCCGCCAGGCGATGCGGGCGGCTTCACGATCGACGGATGCGGCGCCAGCCCCGGTCCGGCCGTGGGCCAGGGCTGCAACATACTGGTCAACGCGGGCGGCGGGCACACGTACGCCGCGACCGGCACCCACACCGTGAAGGTCAGCATCGGCGACGGGTCCAACCTGAAGACTCTGCAGTTCACGACCACAGCGCATGTTTTGCTGTCCCGTGCGCCCGTGAATCAGGTCTCGGGGGCGGCCCCGCAGGGTCGGGGTCCCGTCCATCAGTCAGGCTCCGTCCCGCCGCCTGGACCGCGGTTCCCGGCCCAGTTCGGATG
>JACXTT010003980.1_pt1 | contig 22235 bp, 21 predicted proteins | sample 9270951 | NCBI WGS metagenome assembly JACXTT01 (sample SAMN15532306, study PRJNA645909) | rock metagenome | isolation source: weathered quartz diorite | place: Puerto Rico | collected 2017-06-21
GCTTCCCCTTCCTTGAGAATCGCCACGATCTGCGATTCGGTGAACCGGCTCTTCCTCATCGGACTTCCCTCCAGCCTCAAATCCTGCCAGAAAAGTCCAGTTATGGCTGTCTACGAAGAGGGGAAGCTTACGGGGGCATCACGAGCGAACCAACATCGACTTCTGGCGTTTCAACAAAATTCTGAGCCGCCGCGGTTACGAGGCTGAGCAATCCCACCAGCGGAGTGCGGCCCTGCGAGTCCCTAATCGAGGCGGAAGCGCCTGGAGCAAGGTTTACGCGATCGGCAGCACGCTCGAGGACTTAAGCTGCGAGAGCGCGATCATCGAGTTGACCTCCTGCACCATGGGCAGGCGCGAAAGGCGCTCGAAGAAAAAGCGCTCGTAGGACTCCACGTCGGGGGTCACCACCCGCAGGATGCAGTCCACCGCGCCGAGCAGGACGTGGCACTCCATCACCTCCGGGAAAGCCTGGATCGCCTTCGAGAAGTCCGGCAGCGTGTTGCGGTTGTGCCCGGTCAGCTTTACGTGGGCAAACAGCATGATGTTCAGCCCCACTTTCTTCCGGTCGACTAGCGCCACGCGCTTCTGGATCACACCCTCGCGCTCCATGCGCTCGATGCGCCGCCAGCACTGCGACTGCGACAGCCCGATGCGCTCGCCGATCGTGGCGGCCGAGTCGGCGGCGTCCTGCTGCAGATGCAAAAGTATTTTGCGGTCAAAGCGGTCTAGTTGCATGATTGTTACTCCTATCTCTCTTATGGAGCATTGATTATGCATAGGCTAAGGCAAAACCCCTGCGGGATGCAAAGCAATTTCCTGGCGGCGCCGTTAAAGTATCCCCTTCGAGGGAGGGAACGTGGATCGCAGCCCGCAGGCCCTGCTGGCGTCCTGTAGCGGAGCGGGGCTCATCGCCAGCTCGCTGCGCGGCCTGGGTGTCGAGGTGGTGTTCTGCTATCCCGGCGGCGCCAACTTAGCGATCCTCGACGCCTTGTCGGCCTCCGGCATCGAGTTGCTGCGCACCGAACACGAGCAAGGCGCGGTATTCGCTGCGCAGGGTTACGCCCGCGCTTCCGGCGCCCTGGGCGTCTGTGTCGCCACCTCCGGGCCGGGCGCGACCAACCTGGTCACCGGTATCGCCGACGCCAACAGCGATTCGATCCCAGTCCTCGCGTTGACCGGCAACGTCGCCACACCCTGGCTGGGCCGCAACGCCTTCCAGGAAGTGGACATCGTCGCCGTCGTGCGGCCCATCACCAAGCTGGCGCGGCAGGTCCGCAGCCCGGCCGACATCGCCGCCGCGCTCGAAGAGGCGGCGCGCACTGCGCTCGACGGCCGTCCTGGACCCGTGCTGCTCGACTTTCCGAAAGACGTGCAGCAGGCGCGGGTCCAGGCGCCCGCGTCATCCGCCACAAAAGAAAGCCGCGTACCCAGAGCCCTCGATGCCAGAACACTGGCGCAGATCTCAGCTCTGCTCGCACAAGCGAAGCGTCCCGTCATCTATGCGGGGGGAGGGGTGATTGCCTCCGGGACCGGCCCGCTGCTCTTGCGTCTCGCGGAGAACCTTGACTGCCCCGTTGCGTTAACTCTCATGGGGCTGGGCGCGATGCCGCCCGGCCATCCCCTGCTGCTCGGTCCGCTCGGCATGCACGGTGCCTGGTGCGCCAACGTCGCCGTTAACGAGGCGGACGTCGTCCTCGCGCTCGGCGTGCGCTTCGACGACCGCGTCATCGGCGCGCCCGCAGCGTTCGCGCGCGACGCCGCCATCGTCCACATCGACATCGACCCGAACGAGCTCGGCAAGAACAAGCCAGTACGCGTCGCGGCGCAGGCCGACCTGCGCGCCGCGCTGGCGCAGCTGGTAGCGGGCGTCGCACCGATTGACACGGCATCCTGGCGCGAATACCTGCTGCGCATGGCCGCCGAGCGGCCCCTGAGGACTGTCCGGAAGGGAAAGAACCTCTCGGGAAGCGAGGCCATCGCCACGCTGGCACAGCGCCTGCCGCGCGATGCCATCGTCACCACCGGCGTTGGCCAGCACCAGATGTGGGCAATGCAGCAACTGAGCCCAGCGTACGAGCGCTCGTTTCTCTCCAGCAGCGGCTTCGGCACGATGGGGTTCGGATTGCCGGCGGCGTTAGGCGCCAAGCGCGCACGTCCGCGCGCCACAGTCGTGGACATCGATGGCGACGGCAGCCTCGCCATGACGGTCAACGAGCTGGCAGCCTGCCGGCGCTACGGACTGGGCGTGAAGGTCTTCGTCGTGAACAACCGCTGGCTTGGCATGGTGCGCCAATGGCAAGACCTGATCTACGAGGGCAACCGGGTCGCCTCCGCCTTTGAGGGACCCGACTTCGTGGCGCTCGCCACGGGCTACGGCGTGCGTGCAGAGCGCGCCGCGTTGGCGAGCGAGCTGCCCGCGATGATCTCGCGCCTGCTCGAGGACCCGGACGAGCCGCGCCTGCTCGACGTCATGGTCGAGCGGGAATGCAACGTCTTTCCTATGATCCCGGCCGGCAAGAGCTACCGCGACGTGATCTTCGACGAGAAGGAAGGCACGGTCGCAGACACCTAGCGCGCTGCGCGGCAGGTCCTGGGACGCGAGCCGAGGCCCACCGGCGCATCCATCTCGATAAGGCCAGGGCGATGTTCGGGGGAGATGGGAATGGACTTCTGGCTGAAGAAAGCCGAGCAGCAGGTCGCGCGGTTGGATTGAACCATCACGGTGTTCTGGGCTTCGACCTGGGCGATGCCGGGATTATCCGTCGAACCCGGAGTCGAAGCTGAGGATCCTATCGATCCCTTAACGCTCCATGACGGCAACGTGAACGGCGTCCCTCGCCGACAAGCGCTTGCGGCCGAGAACGATTGTTTTCGCCGGCTCGACCTCATGCACTGATTCGCCTCTCGAGTGCCGACCGTCTGCTTTCCACGATTCGAACGGCCGGATTCCGGCAGCATCAATGTCTGGAAGGAATCTATAGCACCGTTGACAGTTCGCTTTGCTGCGTCCGGCTGTGGCCGGTTTCAGTCGATACGTAGTTCTATGGCAGTCGCACGTTCCCCTACGCGCCTTCTGACAGCTTGGCTGCGTCACACTTGGATCGTTCCGACAAAGACAAAAACGGCGGGCATCCGCTTCGCTATCCGATCTTCACCCACTTCCCATCCCGTGCCGACCGCTCGATGGCATCGAGCACACGTTGGTTCTTGTAACCATCCTCGAAGCTGGGCGTGGGCAGCTTCTGCTCTGCGATCGCGCGCAGAAAATCGTAGACAGTGTGCGTGAACGAATGCTCGTAGCCGATGATGTGCCCCGGCGGCCACCACGCGCCCACGTATGGATGCTTGCCATCGGTGACGGTGATGGTGCGAAAGCCGCTGTTAGGTCCTTCTTCCACGTACAGCTGCAGGTCGTTCAACTGCTCGAGGTCCCAGACTATGCTGCCTTTGCCGCCGTTGATCTCGAAGCGGTTGTAGTTCTTGCGGCCGGTCGCGAAGCGCGTTCCTTCCAAGTAGCCGACCGCGCCGTTGTCGTAGCGAACCAGCGATAACGCCGCGTCATCGACGTCCACCGGGCCTTTCTTCGCCGGATTGTCTGGCAGCGGGCGCTCGGTAATGAAAGTCTTGAGCAGGCCGTTGACCTCGACCGGTTCGCCGACCAGATAGCGCGACAGATCCATCGTGTGCGAAAGGATATCGCCGAGCGATCCCGAACCCGCCCTGGACTTCTCCAGCCGCCACACGCGCGGGAACGCCGGATCGACGATCCAGTCCTGCAAGTAGGTGCCGCGGTAGTGGTAGATTTTCCCGAGCGTCCCCGCGTCGATGAGCTGCTTGGCCAGCGCCACCGCGGGACAGCGGCGGTAGTTGTGGCAGAGCATGTGGATCACGCCGGCCTTGGTTGCGGCGTTCCACATCTTCTCGGCATCGGCCAAGGTGTTGGCGAGCGGCTTTTCGCACAGGATGTTTTTCTTTGCCTGCGCGGCTGCGATGGCGATGGGCATGTGCGAATCGCCGGGCGTGCAGATGTCGATGATGTCGATGTTCTTGCGCGCCATGACATCTTCCCAGCGCGTCGCGTGCTCCTCCCAGCCCAGTCGCTCGGCCGCCTGCTTGACCTTCGCCTCCGTGCGGCCGGCCACAACTTTCATTACGGGTTCGTAGGGAAGGTCCGGCATGAAGCGCGCCACCTGCCGCCAGGCATTTGAATGGGCGCGACCCATGAAGTCGTACCCGATCATCGCGACGTTCAATTTCTTCTTAGCCATGGATATGCCTCGGATGTGTCGTTAGGTCGAATAGGCCTGGCGCCCGCGCCCCTGGATCGGGATGCCTTGAGATTTGAGCACTTCGTGCTGGAGCGCATACATGCAGGCTGCCGCCTCGTCGATCTTGCGGGTGAAAGCAATCGAGCCGGCCAGGATCGGTTTGAGCTTTTCCTTGTCTTGAATGCGCGCCTTCGGATACTCGTGCTCGATGACCAGATAGGTGTTGGCGACGTCGAGCTTCAGCAGCTCGCGCGCAGCGAGCTGATGATCCAGCCAGTCGACGGTGCGGTTCTGCAGGTAGCCCAGCGGATCGTGCCTGGCGGTGCCGGGCAGTTCGTGTTCGCACAGGACGACCTGCTTTTTCCACGCGTTGAGATGGTCGGCCGCTTTGGGCGAAGGCTTGCCATTGATCCAGTCCCCCCGCTCCATGGTTTGGCCGCCGTAGCCCCATCCGGCGACGCCCTTCGAATCCACGACCTGCCCCTTCACGTGAAAGCCGCCGATGAGGTGGTCGTAGCCTTCGTCCTTCAGGTACTGGAAGATCGAGCGCGTGTCCTGGCCCATCAGGATGGCGTGGGACGGATCGTAGTGAATGCGGAAATTGTCGGCGACGCCGTGCTTACGCGCAGATTCTGGCCAGCGCGATCCACGGCCCCGGCGCATACGCGATGTTGTTGTGATAGTTGTCGAGGGTGGTCCAGCCAGGCATCGGACACTGCTCGACGCGGTACTCGATGCCGCGCGCCTTGGCCGCCTTGAGCAGTGGAATGAACACTTCCTCGAACATCTGCAGGTTCTGGTCCATCTGCAGTTTTTGGTTGCGGCCGACGAATCCGACCACCGCGGGCTTCTCGAGCAGGACCGCCGCGTCGAACACGCGGACCATGAAGTCGAGCTTCTTCTTGCGAATGACCGGGTCGTCGTGGAGCATGTTGTCGAAATAGCCCAGGTCGGAAAGGCCGATGCCGGTTTGTTTCATCGCCGCGAATACGCGTTGCGCGCGTTTCTTGTCGAACGGTTGGCGAAGGTCCAGCGTGTTGGCGACCGGATCGAGCATCGCGTCGGCGGGGATATCGCTTTCGGTCGGATGCAACGCGGCCGACAGCTCGATGTTGTCGGAGCCCACGTCCCGCGCGAACTGCAGCCATTCCTCGATCGCGCGGTCGGGATCCTTGTCGCGAATCTCGCGCGGCGTCAGCTCCTGCAGCGCTGCCGTCAGGACGCTGATCTTCATGAATTTAGGTTCGAATTGTTTCGCTGCCATGGGCTTGCTCCTTTTTGACTTGACTACCGTTACTGAGTCGTATCCAGGCGAATCGTCAAGACAATACGAGCCGGCGGCAAGCACACCGTTTCCGTGCACGCCTGCGTGTTCACCGCGGCGCTCAACGCCTGCTGACCATTGATTGCGTCGCCCTCCAGCTTCGCGACCAATTGCACCTTCCCCTCATAGACGTTGAGTGTGTCGGGCGCGAAGGTCGGTTTGAACGATATCGGTGCCGGGTAGCGCACTTCCGTCGGTTGCACGGCGCCGAAAGTCACACTGGTGGGGATCAAGAAGTCGAAGCTCGCTGGGTTCGCGTTGACGTGATAGCCCGGCTCGATGTCCAGAGTGATAACGACCTCGCGATATGTTCCGATCGAGCGGGATGTCGCAGTTGCGCGCACATGCCGCGCGGTTTCTCCTCCCGCCCCCGGGTTCAGTGCCGCACCGGCACCGTCGGACGATGGCCCAATCGTCAGGTCGCTGACGCTGACGGCAGCGACGAGAATCGGCCACTGCTCGGGGTGGCCGCCGGCCTGACGAGCGATGCGTAGGGCGGCCTCAGTGTATTTCTGATCGTTTGTCGCGCGCCCGAGCCGGGCGAGCAGATCGACTGCGGCGGAGGTTCCAGATGGATATGCTCCGTCGCCTTCCTCCACTGGTGCCACGATCAACGTGTCGCCGTCGGAGGCCGGCGTCAACATACCGTTGCCGTCGGCATCGAACCGACGCAACATGGCATCGCTCAGTTGGCGCGCTCGTTGCAGCCATACTTCTTCTCCGGTCGCCTGGTACAGCGACAAGAAGCTGCGGCCCAGGAGAGCATAGTCCTCGAGGAAGCCGCTGCCCTGGGCGCGGCCGCGGAACATCTGGTGGCTCAATTTTTCCTTCTGCGCATCCCAAGCCAAGTCCCAGATTCGCTGCGCTGCTCGCTTCGCGAGAACGATATCGTCGGGGTCATGAAACACCGCGCCGCTGACCACGAATGCGTCGACGGCAAGACCGTTCCAGGCGACGAGCAGCTTTTCGTCACGGGCCGGCTGCGGCCGGGCTTCGCGTGCTGAAAGCAGCTTGCCGGTCTGCGGCGCCAGCAGGGCGATCTCGCCCTCTACACCGGTAGCGTCGCCGCCATGTCGTTGTCGCACTCGCAATGCGCCGGGTGCAGTCTCGGGGGCCAATGGATCGGCCTGTTCCGGCATTGGCGTGAGCGCATAGGTGCGCAGGAAGCCCGCGGCGTCCGCGTCGAGCACTCCTTCGATTTGCGACTGTGTCCAAACGTAACTCGCGCCCTCTTCGCCCCCCACCGCCGCATCCTCCGCGGTGTAGAAGCCGCCTTCCGGGGCCATCATCCGGTCGCGAAGGTAGCCACGAACGCCGAGCGCGGCGCGCCGATACTGAGGCTTTTGCGTGCGCTGCCATGCACGCGCATAGAGGCTCAGCAATTGGGCGTTGTCGTACAGCATCTTCTCGAAGTGAGGAATCGACCACGTTCGCTCGGTGCTGTAACGATGGAAGCCGCCGCCGAGCTGATCGTAGAGGGCGCCGTAGGCCATGGCGTCGAGCGTGACCGTCACGAAGCGCAGCGCATCGGGGTCTGCCGTGCGCTCGAAATCCGTCAGCATCAGGTCCAACACGGGAGATTGCGGAAACTTGGTGGACTGGCGTGCGCCGCCTAGTCCGCCGTGCTGGGCGTCGAAGCGCTTCAGGATTGATTCACGCGTGAGGGCTAGCCAATGATCCGGATCAATCTCCGCTGGGTTGTTTGCAAGCCTGGCTGCCTGCCGCTGGCGCAGAACCTCAGTGATGCCAGAGGCCCGCTGCTTCATGCGGTCGGGATTCTCGGCCCACTCGTCGTGGATCGCGGTCAGGACGGAAGCGAACCCGGGCCGCCCCGATTCGTCGTCTTCGGGCGGGAAGTAGCCACCGGCATAGAACGGCTCGAGATCGGGCGTCAGGAAAACATTATTTGGCCAGCCGCCGGGACCGCCGGTGATGAGGCCCGTGGCCAGCATGTAGATGGCGTCCAGGTCGGGCCGTTCCTCGCGATCGACCTTGATGTTGACGAACCATCGGTTCATCAGCTCTGCGATGCGCGGATTGGAGAACAGCGTGCGCTCTGCCACATGACACCAATAGCAGGTGCTGTAGCCAATCGACAAGAAAATCGATCGGTTCTCGCGCTTGGCCTTTTCGAGCGCCTCCGGCCCCCATGGGTACCAGTCGACCGGGTTGTGCGCATGCAGCAGCAGATACGGATTGGCCGAGTCGATTAGGCGGTTGGTGTAGGCGTGGTCGGGCGGACCGGCCGGTTCAGCAGCGGACGCCGCCGCTCCAGGGTTCGAGAGGGCGGCAATCGCGCCGAGCAGCGAGACGGCGAGCCTGTATTGCCACGGGCGTTCGGCGATGCTTTCTCCAGTAGGCATCGCGGCATGGTACACCGCGCACCGGAATTGATTGCGGCGGGAGGTTATCCCCAGCCGGCATGCGCGGTACCCATGACATCATCGGCGCGATGACATAGTCTAGCGGCTCTCTTCTTGCGCATCCTGGAGACTTCCATGAGTTCTGACGGAGCAACTACATCTTTGCCGCGCCGAAACTTCCTGTTCGCTTACGTGGCGCTGACAACCGGCGCGCTGTTCGGCGTCGCCGGGCGCGCTCGATCCGAGCCAGCATCCGCCGGCCCAGCCGATCCGGCGCTCATCGAGGATCTCGTGGCGGCCAACCGCATCCTTGCCGACCAGGGCGTGGTAGACGGTTACGGTCACGTGAGCGCACGCCACAACCTCGATCCGAACCGCTATTTGCTCGCCCGCTCGATCGCTCCCGAGCTGGTAACAGCCGAGGACATCGTCGAGTTCGATCTCGACAGCAATGCGGTCGATCCGCGCGGGCGCAAGTTCTATCTGGAGCGGTTCATCCACGGTGAAATCTACAAAGCACGCCCGGACGTAAGATCCGTGGTCCATCACCACTCTCCGGCGGTCATCCCGTTCGGCGTGACCAAGGTCCCGATGCGGCCGATCTACCACATGGCTGCCTTCGTCGGATTGGGCGTGCCGGTGTTCGAGATCCGCGAGGCGGGCGGGATGACCGACATGCTGGTGAGCACGCCCGAGCTGGGCCGCGCGCTGGCTCACACGTTGGGCGACAAACCCGCAGCCCTGATGCGAGGGCACGGAGCAGTGGTCGTCGGGGACTCGGTGCCGGTAGCCGTCGCGCGCAGCGTCTATCTGCAGATGGATGCCAGGCTGCAGGCCCAGGCCATCGCTCTGGGAGGCGAGATCACTTACCTCGATCCGGAGGAGGTGCGCAAGCTGGGAGGACTGGGCGGCTACGATCGCGCCTGGCAACTGTGGAAGCGCAAGGCGATAGGGCGGTAGTAGCCCGGGTGGAGTGCAGCGCAACCTGGGACATGCGACAAGCCATTCCAGTGACGCTTTGCTCCGCCCCGATCAGCGGCAGCTTGGCTGCCTGCGATTCGCGCGCGGAGATTGGAAACGGCCTCCTGATTCAGCTTGGCGTGGTCACGGTCACTCTGCTCTCCACGGGGCGGAGATATTTCCCGATGGGCAAAATTGCTCACGGTGATTTTTGCCTCCAGGCAAAAATAGTGGCACACTTCGTCCATGCTCGCCGCTCCCCGATATCTTCTGCCTCCGGTCCGCTCCGATCTCGAGCGGAAAATGGTGTTCGTGGCCGGCCCGCGCCAAGTGGGCAAGACGACTCTTGCCAAAGGCCTTCCCGGCGCAGCCCAGGGCTATCTGAACTGGGATGTCGCCGAGCACCGGGAGAGAATTCTGCGACGCCAGATGCCGGTGGGGAAGCTGTGGATCTTCGACGAAATACACAAGTACCGATCCTGGCGCGGTCTCCTCAAGGGCGTTTTCGACGGCCGGCCGCGCGGGCAGCGCATCCTGGTAACCGGCAGCGCGCGACTCGACTACTACCGTTACGGCGGCGATTCGCTTCAGGGCCGTTACCACATGCTGCGGCTGCACCCATTCAGCGTCGCCGAGCTGGGCATGCGCAAGAAGGAAGAGCTGCTCCAGCTGCTGACGCTGGGCGGCTTTCCGGAGCCCTTTCTTTCCGGCTCCGAGGTGGAATCCAGGCGTTGGTCCCGGGAGTACCGGCAGCTCCTCGTGCGGGAGGAAATCGCAAGCCTCGAGCGCATCGTCGATCTCGGCAACCTGGAGCTGCTCGTGTTGCGGCTGCCGGAGCTGGTGGGCTCGCCGCTCTCGATCAACAGTCTGCGCGAAGACCTGCAAGTTAGCCACAAGGCCGTGGCCAACTGGCTGGATGTCCTGGAGCGCCTCTATGCCGTGTTCCGGCTTTCGCCATTCGGAGCGCCACGCATCCGGGCGGTGAAGAAGGAGCAAAAGCACTATCATCTGGATTGGAGTCTCGTCCCCAGCGAAGGGCCGCGGTTCGAGAACCTCGTCGCCGCGCACCTGTTCAAGTGGGTGCACTACCAGCAGGATGTCTTCGGCAAGGACCTCGAGCTGCGCTATTTCCGAGACACCGACGGGCGCGAAGTCGACTTCGTAATCGTCGAACGCAACCGCCCTCTGCTTTTGCTCGAATGCAAGTGGGCCGACGCCGAAGCCGACCGCAGTCTGCGCTACCTCAAGGCGCGCTTTCCGGATGCACACGCCTGGCAACTGAGTGCGATCGGCACAAAGGACTACCAGACTCCGGATGGCATCCGTGTTGCGCCGGCGCTCACCCTGCTGGGCAGCCTGATCTGACGCGCCGCTGTGCCTCGCGCGTTGGCTTCCCGATAAGCGAGCGGAAACACCCCTCACTCCACCCCTCTCCCGCAAGGGGAGAGGGAGGCCAGGCTACGGGTTCCCCCACACCTCCCGCGCGGTCTCCACGATCAGCCGCAGCTTCGCAGCCTGCGATTCGCGCGCGATCTCGTTGCCATGTACGGTGCTCGAGAAACCGCACTGCGGCGACAAGCAAAGCTGCTCGAGCGGAACGTAGCGGCTGGCGGCATCGATGCGCCGCTTGAGCTCGTCCTTCGATTCGAGCTCGCCGACCTTGGTCGTCACCAGGCCGAGGACCACGATCTTGCCCTTGGGCACGAAGCGCAGCGGCGAGAAGTCGCCCGAGCGCGCATCGTCGTACTCGAGAAAACGTTGCTGATAGCGGCTAGATGCTTCAATGAGGCCGAGACAGGCGTGCCTCGAAAAACCCCGACCCATATGTCGGGCTCTTTTTTTCCAGCGGTGGCACGTCGCCAAGCAGGGGACTTGCTCGTAGGTCGTCTCGTCCGGCATAATGCATCACATTTTGTCGTTCATTGCGTAATATGGGTGCATTGAGTGTAAGGCTGCCGGACGAGGTGGAAGCGCGCCTGGCCGCGGAAGCGCGCCGCGAAGGTGTCGCGCGCTCCGAAGTGGCGCGCGTGGCAATCCTGGAGTTTCTCGACCGCAAGGAACGGGACCGGTTTCTAGCAGACATCGCGCGGGCGGCGGTGGCCCGCGGAACCGACGAAGCTTTGTCCGTGGCCGAGGAAGCGCTCCCTTTCGATAACGAAGCGCTCGCCATCGCTGAGGGCCGAAGCGTCCAGGAACCGAAGATAAAGTATCGAGCGCGCAAGGGAAAGCGCCGATGAAACGAGGCGAGATCTGGGTCGGCAACTTGAACCCCAATCGCGGCGCCGAGGTAGGCAAGCTCCGGCCGGTGCTCATCATGCAGGCGGACTTCCTGACCGACCAGGGCGAACCGACCATCGTTGTACTGCCCTTGACCACCCAGGTCCGTGCATCGAAAGAGCCTCTCCATGTGACGATCTCGGCCCGCGACCGCCTCGTTCGAACCTGCCAAGTCATGCCCGAGCAGCCCCGCACGCTGGACCGCAACCGTCTCGCGGATGGGCCCTTGACACGGGTAACGAGCGAGGAGATGAGGGCAGTTGAAAAGAGTCTCATGGCGGTGCTAGGGATGCTGTAATCCCGCCGCAGCTCCCATAGTACGGGCGCGCCGCGGTAAGGAGCGGCAACGCCGCAGCGTGGATCCTATCAGCTCGCCCCCCACACCTCCCGCGCAGTCTCCACTATCAACCGCAGCTTCGCCGCCTGCGATTCGCGTGCGATCTCGTTGCCATGTACGGTGCTCGAGAAACCACACTGGGGCGACAAGCAAAGCTGCTCGAGCGGAACGTAGCGGCTGGCGGCATCGATGCGCCGCTTGAGCTCGTCCTTCGATTCGAGCTCGCCGACCTTGGTCGTCACCAGACCGAGGACCACGATCTTGCCCTTGGGCACGAAGCGCAGCGGCGAGAAGTCGCCCGAGCGCGCATCGTCGTATTCCAGAAAGTACCCGTCGACGGCCAGATCGTTGAACAGCGCCTCGGCCACCGGCTCGTAGCCGCCTTCGGCTACCCAGGCGCTCTTGAAATTCCCACGGCAGAGGTGCGTGCACACGGTCATGCCTGCGGGACGGTTGGCGATCGCGGCGTTGATCAGCCTGGCATAACGGCGCGGCAGCTCGTTCGGGTCGTCTCCGCGCTGGCGCGCGCCTTCGCGCATCTTGGGGTCGCACAGATAAGCGAGATTGGTGTCGTCGAGCTGGATGTACGTGCAAGCAGCTTCTCCGAGTTGTTTGAGCTCCGCGCGGTAGCAGGCGGCCACGTCGTCGTAGAAGGCTTCGAGGTCTGGGTAAACCTCCCTGCTGATCGCCGCCCGCCCGCCGCGGAAGTGCAGCATGGTCGGCGATGGGATCGTCACCTTCGGCGTGCGCTTGGTGACCGACTTCAGGAACTGGAAATCGGCTACTTGAATGGGGCGCGCGTGACGCAGCTCCGCCGTGACGTGCATGACGGGCGGGGCAAAGTTCACCTCGCCGGCTGCGCTGTGGAAGCTGGTGGTGATGCCGCCTCGCGTCTCGACGCCGTCGATCTGCTCCAGGAAGTCGATGTGAAAATAAGTGCGCCGGAATTCCCCGTCCGTGATCCCCTGCAGGCCAAGGTCCTCCTGAAATCGCACGACCTCCCGGATCGCGCGGTCTTCGACGTCGCGCAGCTCCGACTTCGAGATGGCGCCCTTCTGGTGCCGCTCGCGTGCATCGAGAAGCTCCTTGGGCCGCAGGAAGCTGCCGACGTGATCCGCGCGGAACGGGGGAGAGCTGCGCTGTGCCATACGGTTTATCTACCTCGTCAGCGTCTACTGTACCTGGTTGGACAAGTGCGGCGCGGCGCTCAGTCTCGCCGCCGCGAAATGACGTATGACTCGTCCCAGAACCAGAGCCCGCCGTGCTTCTGCAGAATCTGGCCGGTGATTTCGAGATAGCGCCGGTTGCTCATCACTGCGTCGAGGCGGGCGTCCTCGATCTGCCCGACATAGGTGGCCGCGTTCCACGCCGCGAACAGCGTCGAGCTGCCGATCGAGTCCGAGATTTCAGAGGGTAAGGCATGCATCTGGTAGCGGAACAGGGAACGCGTGTCCGAGTAAGTGTTGAAATTGAGATTGCGGGCGGCGCCCCCGAGCATATCCTTGACCGCCTTGAGTATCTGATGCCGATCGTGGCGGAATGGATTCTCGCCCGGCCAGACGCCCTGCAGAATTTCCAGCCCGGGGTCGTTGCCGTGGGAGTGGATGGCGAGCAGCCGGCCTCCGGCGCCCAGGCTTTTGGCCAACGGGGCGATCACGCGGCTGACCTTGAAGTCGATCGGCGAGCGGGAGCGGTAGGGCTGTGATGCGATGACGAGGTCGTAGTCGGCCTTGGTGCCTCCGCGGCGCGGGATGATCGGGTCGAGCAGGAAACGGTGGTCGTCGCGGTACATAACCAGCACGGCCGGACGTTCGTACACCGGGTTCCCGGTGGCGGGACTGACGTGCGCGCGCCAGTTCTCGGCCAGGAACGGCGCGAGCGCGGTGATCTGATCCTCGAATTGGTGCGCGGTAGCGCCGGTTAGCGGTACCTCGTGCCATGCCAGGCTGGTCGCGGCCGATACGGATCCCGGCACCAGCCAGGGTGCCTCGCGGTAGTACAGGTTGGTCATCACGAGCACAGTCCCGGGGTGCTCGCAGAACCGATCCGGCATCTTCTCGAGCGTGAGACGTACGGCTTCGAGACTCACTTCCTTACCGACGATATAAAACGGCGTCGTGGGAAAACGGCTATGCATGGCGCGCATGACGCGTGTCAGGACCGAGCCGTCCCCGACGCCGGCATCGAACACCCGCATCGCCGGCGGCCGGGGGCGGATATTGGCCAGCTCCATCGATGCGCGCTCGGCTACCACCGCCTTTTCCGAGCAGGTGTGAACGAACAGCAGATATTTCTGGCGATTGTCGAAGAAGCGGAAATTGTGCTCTTTGTGTGCGAGCGGCTGAGTCGGCGTGCCGAGAACATACGGTTGCAGGGCGCGGTTGCCAGCGGCCGGTTCGAGCGAGGAGAAGCCGTTCAGGTCGCTCATGAGCGGAGTGCCGCCGGCGATGTACGCGCGGACCCGCTGAAAGGTCGTGGTGGTGATGCGGCCACCATCACGCAGGCGGTTGACGAACTTGCCGTCGTTGACCGCGAGCCGCCCGAACGTCGACTCGGCCACACCCGTCTTTCTGCAGTAGTCCGTGATGTCGCGCAGCAGCGCTTCCGGTTCCATCGGAGGCTCCATCCATAGCAGAAGATCCCCTTATAGCGTCGCGTCAAACCCACCTTCTGTCAATGCTCCCGAACCCATCCGGGGAGTGGGAAGGATGATGGGGAGTCCCCCACTAGCTCTAGAAGTTAGGCAGTTAGGCTTTTCCCGTCACCATAATCCGGACCCAGGGTGGGCGGCGCTCGCGAGCGAAGTGGGCTGCACCCCAATGGCATCCGGCGTGAGCGGCCGATGCACGGCGGGCGGCGTGCCCCATGCCATAATGCTTGCAATAGACTCGGATCTTGCGACGTCAGAGCGGGGCCGCGCGTTCGATCTCACCGAGAACGCCTCAAAAAGCGGGAGGAGACTATGTTCAAACGCAGCGTCAGCTGGCCGCTGCTGGTAGCCGCCTGGTTGGCTGCGCCGGCGGCTTGGGCCCAGGAGCCGATCAAAGTTGGCATGCTCCTGGAGATGAGCGGTCCGTTCGCGGATCTCGGACGTCAGATCCGAGACGGCGCGCAGGCGTACATCAAGGCGCACGGCGACACGGTGGCCGGCCGGAGGATCGAGCTGATCGTGAGGGATACGACCGGTGCCGCACCCGACGTCGCCAAGCGCCTCGCGCAGGAGCTGATCACCAACGACAACGTCGACTTTCTCGCCGGCTTCGGTCTCACGCCCAACGCGCTGGCGGTTGCCCCGCTCGCCACCGAAGCGCGCAAACCCATGATCATCATGAACGCGGCGACGTCGGTCATCACCACGCGTTCGCCCTACATTGCGCGCGTCTCGATGACGCTGCCACAGGTCACCGCGCCGCTCGCAACGTGGGCCATCAAGGCCGGGATCAAGAGCGTGTACACGTTGGTTTCCGACTACGGCCCCGGGATTGACGCGGAGACGACTTTCAAGAAGACCTTCACGGCGGCTGGCGGCAAGATCGTCGGCGATGTTCGAGTACCGCTGCGCAACCCCGAGTTCGCTCCGTTCCTGCAGCGGATCAAGGACGCGCATCCGCAGGCGGTCTTCATATTCCTGCCTGGCAGCAGCGAGCAACCGGTGGCGTTCATGAAAGGCTTCGCTGAGCGCGAGCTCAGCAAGGCGGGCATTCGCCTGATCGCGACTGGCGACGTCACCGAGGACGGCATGCTCGAGGCGATGGGCGACACCCCGCTGGGCGTAGTCACGACGCACCACTATTCCATGGCCCACAACAGCGCGCAGAACCGGGCCTTTCTCAAGGCCTACGCCGAGGTCGCCGGCAGCGGCGCGCGCCCGAACTTCATGGCCGTCGGCGGATGGGACGGCATGGCGGCGATTTATGAGGTGGTCCGCCGCCTGAACGGCCAGATCGACGGCGACAAGGCCATGGAAGTGCTCAAGGGGTTGAAGCTCGACAGCCCGCGCGGCCCGCTGCTCATCGATGCCGAGACCCGCGATCCGATTCAGACGGTGTACGTACGCCGCGTCCAGAAGGTCAACGGCAAGCCCTACAACGTCGAGTTCGAGCAGTTCCCGGACGTCAGCGATCCAGGCAAGTAGGGCCAAGTTGATCCCCAGCCTGCTCGGGGTGCTGTTCGACGGCCTCGCCTACGGGATGCTCCTGTTCCTGATCAGCGTCGGTCTGTCGGTGACCCTCGGGTTGATGAACTTCGTCAATCTCGCTCATGGCGCCTTCGGAATGGTTGGGGGCTATCTGTGCGCCGTGGCCACCGCGCGCTGGAACATTCCGTTTCTTGCCGCCTTGCCCCTGGCCTTTGCCGCCTCGGCGTTGGCCGGGTTGGTGCTCGAGCGGCTGCTTTACCGCCGCTTCTACCGGCGCAGCCATCTGGATCAGGTGCTGCTCACCATCGGGTTGACGTTCATGTTCATTGCGGCCGCGACCTTCGTGTTCGGTCCGCAGCAACAAGGGTTGCGCCTGCCCGAGTATCTCTCCGGTCAGGTCAGCGCGGCAGGGGTCGATCTCAATATCTACCGCATGTTTCTGCTCGCCGTCGGTGTTGTGCTCACGGCTGCGCTGACGCTGGTGCTCGAACGCACGCGCTTCGGAGCCGCGGTGAGAGCCGCCGTGGACAATCCGCGCGTAGCGGAGGCGCTAGGGATTCGCGTGGGACTTGTATTCCAGATCGCATTCGCGGCGGGTTGTGGCCTGGCGGGGCTAGGCGGCGCGCTTGGTGTGGAAGTGCTCGGCCTGGACCCCGGATTCCCGCTGAAGTACATGGTGTACTTCCTTCTCGTCGTCGCGGTGGGCGGGACCAGCACCCTGAAGGGCCCGCTCTACGCGGCGTTGCTGCTGGGCGTTGCCGATGTCGCGGGGAAATACTATATCCCGCAGGTGGGCGCATTCATCATCTACGCGGTGATGGTCGTCATGCTTGTCCTTCGACCGCAGGGCCTGGTGAGCAGGTCATGAGCGCTGCGCGCTTGGGCACCCGCATCGCCCGCCGCCAGTGGATGGAAGCCGCGTTCTGGCTGGTCCTCGCGGCTGGCTTCTGGCTCTGGCCCAGACAGCTCGCGCTCGCAAGCCATGTGCTCATCGCCGGACTGTTTGCGCTCTCGTACGATTTGATACTCGGTTATGCCGGCATCCTGTCTCTCGGTCATGCGGCCTATTTTGGACTCGGTGCGTATGCCGCAGGGCTGCTCGCCCAGCACGGTTGGGGCGAGCCGATCTCGGGGCTGCTGGTTGCGGGCGGCTGCGCCGGGTTGGCTGGTTTTCTCACCGGCTTCCTTGTCGTGCGCGGCCAGGACTTGACGAGGCTGATGGTAACCACCGCCATCGGACTGCTGCTCTTCGAGCTTGCCAACCGCTTGAGCGGCATCACCGGGGGGGTGGATGGATTGCTGGGGGTGGAGATGGCTCCTCTGCTCGGCGCCTTTCGCTTCGACATGCATGGGCGCACGGCCTATGGCTATTGCCTGGCCGTCACTTTCGTCCTCTTCCTCGGCGCGCGGCGCATGGTGCACTCGCCGTTCGGGTGGAGCCTGCGCGGTATGCGCGACAACCCCGGACGCATGCTTGCGCTGGGCTACCCGGTGTCGCGCCGTTTGATCGCCGTCTACACCGTCTCCGGCGCCATGGCCGGAGTTGCCGGTGCACTGCTGGCGCAGACCACACAGTTCGTAAGCATCGACGTGTTCTCCTTCAACCGCTCGGCTGAAGTGATGGTCATGCTGATCGTAGGCGGCGCCGGCGTGCTGTACGGGGGCTTGGTCGGTGCGGCGGTTTTCACGCTCGCGTACCACTACCTGTCGTCGTTGAATCCGGTGTACTGGCAGTTCTGGCTCGGCGCGTTTCTCATCGCGATCGTGTTGTTCGGGCGTGGCGGCGTGTCGGGCGCTTGCGAACGCGTGTATCGGCTGCTGCGCGAGCGGCGCCGTGAACCGGCTTCCCAACTATGACGCCGGCACTGCACACCTCCGGGCTGGGCAAGCACTTCGGGGGCATCCGGGCGGTCACCGACGTATCGCTTGTGCTGGAGCGCGGCGCGCGGCATGCCATCATCGGCCCGAACGGTGCGGGCAAGACTACGCTGATCAACCTGCTCACCGGTATGCTTCCGCCGAGTGAGGGCGACGTGTTTCTCGATGGTGATCGGGTCACCTCCATGCGGCCGGACCAGCGCGTGAAGTGCGGACTGGCCCGCACTTTCCAGATCAACAATCTGTTTCCCGAGCTCACCGTGCTGCAATCCGTGCTGCTGGCGGTATGCGAGCAGCGCGGCGTCGGCATCGACCCCTGGCGGCCCGTGTCGAGCCGCCGCAGCGAGATCGCCGCTGCGCGCGCGGTTCTCGGGCTGCTCCGCCTCGAGGGCGCCGAGGACGTCGCGGTGCGGCAGCTTGCCTACGGAGACCAGCGGCTGGTCGAAATCGCGCTGGCGCTCGCCTGCAAACCCCACGTCCTACTCCTCGACGAACCGGCCGCTGGCGTTCCGAAGGGAGAGAGCCAGGCGCTGTTCCACGCCATCGCGGGCTTGCCCAATGAGGTGACCGTGCTGTTCGTCGAGCACGACATGGACATCGTGTTCCGTTTCGCCCAGCGCATCACGGTGCTGGTGTCGGGAGCCATCTTGAAAGAAGGGGCGCCGGAGGAAATTGCGCGCGACCCGCTGGTAAAGCAAGTCTATCTGGGCAATCGATGATAAGCAGCTCGCTACTGACGGTCGATGGTCTCACTGCCGGCTACGGCGATGCCATCATTCTCGAGGACGTCTCGCTTCAGCTCCCGCCGCAAGGCAGCCTTGCGCTGCTCGGGCGCAACGGGGCCGGCAAGTCGACGCTGATCGCCACGCTGATGGGTCTGACGCACGTGCAGAGCGGTGCAGTTGCTTTCGGCGCGAACGACATCACGCACTGGCGCCCGCATCGACGGGCGCACGCTGGGATGGGGTGGGTGCCGCAGGAACGGGAGGTGTTCCGTTCACTGTCGGTGACGGAGAATCTCACCGTCATCGCCCGCTCCGGAGGGTGGACGCTGGCACGCGTGCACGAGCTGTTTCCGCGCCTGGCCGAGCGCGGCGCCAATCTCGCTTACCAGCTCTCCGGCGGCGAGCAGCAAATGCTCGCGATCGGCCGCGCTCTGATGCTCAATCCGAGCCTGCTGCTGCTCGATGAGCCGTTCGAGGGCCTTGCACCCCTGATCGTGGAAGAAGTCGAGCGCGCCATCGAGCGCATGAAAATCGAGGGCCTGGCGGTGCTGCTGGTCGAGCAGCATGTCGACGCTGCGCTGCGGCTGTGCGATCAGACCATCGTCCTGGAGCGCGGGCGCGTGCTGCACGCGGGTGCGAGCGCTGTCCTGCGCCGGGACCATGCATTGCTCGAGAGCCTGGTTACGCTGCGCGCAGATGGCCGATAATCCAGTCAACGACATGTTCGAGGAAAGAGAGAATCATGGAAGCGCTATCAAAGGAAACGAGGGAGCAGTTGCAGGCGGTGAGCACAGCGACCTTGAGCACCCTGCTGTTCAAGCGCGGACTGCGCAACACCTGGCTGCACGGGGTCCAGCGTATGAGCGCAGCGAAGACGAACATGGTCGGCGAGGCCTTCACGCTGCGCAACATCCCCTGCCGCGAAGACCTGGACCAGGTGAGCGTGTTCGAGAATCCAGAGCATCCGCAGCGCAAGGCGTTCGACACCACTCCGGCTGGCTCCGTGCTGGTGATCGACTGCCGCGGCGACACGCGCGCGGCGTCGGGGGGCGGTATTTTGACTACGCGCCTGAAGGTCCGCGGTGCAGCGGGGCTGGTCTCCGATGGGTGTCTGCGCGACAGCGACGAAATCGCACGCATGGATTTTCCGGTGTATTGCGCAGGAGCTGCGGCGCCGCTGAACCTGGCGCGCCATCACGCGGTCGAGTACAACGTAGCGATCGGTTGCGGCGGTGTGGCGGTGTATCCGGGGGACGCCGTCGTGGGTGACGCCGATGGCGTGGTTATCGTACCGCGCCATCTAGCCGAGGAGGTTGCGCGCGAGGCCGTTGAGATGGAGCAGTTCGAACGCTTCGTGACCAACGAGGTCGAGCACGGACGGCCATTGATCGGCACCTATCCGCCGACGCCGGAGGTGCGCGCTCGATACAACGCGTGGTCAAGGAAGTCTTAATGTTCCGTCTAGAGCAGCGACAGCGCGACGTAGTCGTGGATTGCGTGCGCCACGATTACGGGCCATAGCCGCCCCCATTTCACGTACGCGTAGGCGAACAGCAGGCCCAGCATCGCCACCCACAGAAAAGCGAACGGTCCCTGATAGACGTGGTACGAAACGCGCATCGCGGTGCTCACATTGATCGCTGCTACCACACCGAGGCGGCTGCGCAGCGCTTCGATCACGTAGCTGCAGACCAGAATCTCCTCGAACAGCGGATTGAGCAGCGAGACGACAAGGATCAACAGCGGAGCGGCTCCGCCCAGCATCAACTGGTCGTCCTCGGAGACCCGGTCGCCGATCGGGCCACCTGCTGCGGAATGCGCCAGGATCGCTGCAAGGTAGTAGACGAGCCAGCCCGCGACCGCCAGGCCTACGCCTTGCCCCGTGGCGGCGAGCGACGGCTGCAGCTTGAAGTCGCGCAGTCGCCAGCCGTTGCGCCAGAGGATCAGAGCTACGATCGAGCCCGCGATCGATTCGTAGACCAGCAGATAGGCCAGGTGTCCGCTGTCGAACATGCGGTCGTCCGAACCGGGACCGGCCAGCAGGCTGGCGATCGAAAAGACGATGAACTGGCCGAAGGCAATGCCGATGACGAGGGTGAATTCCAGCCAATGGAAGCGGCCGGCTCTGGAGTGGCTCACGGCGGGAGAAGATCGCGCAAGTTGTCCGCTGTTTCCGACGCAACTTCGGTGCCAGTCGATCCTGGGCTGGCACGGTCAAGACCGGACGGGTCGGGGTAGACTAGCGATCGTCATAACCATTCATCGGTGAGCATTATGGATGCTGCGCGACAAGCCGAACTCCTCGCCCTGGCGGGCAAGTATCTCGCCGGCGGCGGCACTGGCCTCTTCGTCTTACCGCCTGAGCTCAACCTCGTGGTACAGCGCGGCGAGGGCAGCCGCGTCTGGGACGTCGCTGGCCGCGAATACCTCGACTACCATTTGAGCTCAGGACCGGCGCTGCTCGGGCACGCGCATCCCGCGATCACCGAGGCGGTCGCGGCGCAGTTGCCTAAGGGCACCACGTACTTCTTTCTGAACGAACCGGAGATCCGCCTCGCCAAGCGCCTCGTGGACGCAGTTCCTTGCGGCGAGGTCGTGCACTACACCGGTTCGGGGACGGAGGCGACGTTCTACTCCTTGCGCGTCGCACGCGCGTGGACCCGGCGCAGCAAGGTCCTGAAGTTCGAAGGCGCATGGCATGGAATGCTGGACTACGGCCTGTTCGGCACTGTTCCCAGCAAGCCTTCCGAGTATCCCCGTGCGCGGCCCGACTCGGTGGGCGTTCCAGGGCAAATCGGGGATACGGTGCTGGTGGCGCCTTTCAATGACACTGCACGCGCGGTCGACATCATCGAGCGCAACGCGTCGGAGCTTGCCGCGGTTCTCGTGGAGCCGCTGCAGCGCGTTCTCCAGCCCGAGCCTGGTTTTCTGCAAGCGGTGCGCGAGGTGACGAAGAAGCACGGCATCGTGCTCGTCTTCGACGAAATCGTTACCGGGTTTCGCATCGCCTGGGGTGGCGCGCAGGAACGCTATGGCGTAGTGCCGGATCTCGCTTGTTACGGCAAGGCCATCAGCGGCGGCTTCCCGATGGCCGCGATCGTAGGCAATGCGCAGATCATGTCGATGCTCGATGCGCGCAGCCGTCCCAGAGCCGAAGTGGTGTGGGCCACCAACACGCTCAACGGCAACCCGGTGTGCGCGGCTGCCGGTCTCGCAGCGTTGGACACGCTAGCGCAGCCTGGCGTGTACGACCATCTGCATCGCATCGGCTCGCGCCTGCGCACCGGCATGGTCGAGGCCGGCCAGCGTCACGGCTTCGCGGTGCAGGCACCCGGCGAAGACGCGGTATGGGGGATTCGCTTCACCGATCGCCCCCTTCGCAACTGGATGGATCTCACCACGCACGACAAGGACCTCGGCTGGCGCTGGGCGATCGAGCTGATGAAGCGCGGCCTGCTGGTGAACCCGAACGAAAAGTTCTACATCTCGCTCGCGCACACGGACGCCGACGTAGATCAGACTCTCGACATCGTGGATGAGGCGTTCGCGGCGCTGAAGCGCTAACTCGGTTTGTTCGTTCCCATCCTCTCTCGCGGGAAGGTAGGGATGGGGGCGAGTCTAGTGAATCGCGTCGTCCGCTCTTGTCGTGACAGTATCCGGGACTGTCCTCTGATTGATCAGGAATTTGAACTTGATCGGCCATCGCTCGGAGCCTCATTTGGACAGTACGTTCCAGACCTTACTCAAACGCTTGGAGAGGAGCCCGTTGTAAGGGAGGACCAAGCGCAGCGGGTGGAGCGGGAGGTGGCTCTTTCAGCCATGCCGCCAAGAGCGGCCGTTTGGCGCCGCTATCGACCGAGGCCGTGCAAAAACCTCAAATTCTTCGTGACCGGGGCAGGTAAGTACGCTGTGGAGCTATTGGAACGCCCCTAGCGGGCAATGCGCGCGGGGGGGCCCTGATCGGT
>JACXTT010003981.1_pt1 | contig 22226 bp, 15 predicted proteins | sample 9270951 | NCBI WGS metagenome assembly JACXTT01 (sample SAMN15532306, study PRJNA645909) | rock metagenome | isolation source: weathered quartz diorite | place: Puerto Rico | collected 2017-06-21
GCTGCGTGATCCAGTCGCTCATGGGGAGCAACTCGGTCTGCATCAGTTGCTTGACGCGAGCGAGCACCTCGTCGCGCGATTTGTCCGCTGCCGTGAGCTTCGCCACCATCGCCGGCACGCCCAGCGATGGGCCGAGAGCGTTGATTTGCTTCACGACATCGCGCGCTGCTTCCCGCTCAGTAGGGGTTTCCTGTGCAGGACTGACGATTCCCATCGGCAAAAGCGCCATCGCGCTCAGTAAGGCCTTGCGCATAAATCCCCCTTCTTCAGAAACGGCTGAGCTAGTGGTGGGTTAATATTCCACAACTCGGGTCGGGATGACCAGGGTTTCTCTGCCGTGGCAAGTCAGGAAAAAATGCGGGCATTTCTTGAAGTGGCTAGTGTGCTCTTTAGCCGCGTCGTGTGAAGGTCAGGTATTCTTGGCTTTTTCCATCCAGGCTTCCAGCACCTTCACACACTTCTCGTCCACATTTGCGAAGGCCACACCCATCCCCATGTTTGGCTGCGAATAGACTACTTTGGCTTGGCAGTGAATGCTGGCTGGGCCGTCCGAAATGGTGATCCGCACCGAGGATCCCGCGGGGAAAGGGTTCATGATATCGAGATAGCAGCCGTGCATGCTCAATTCGCTCAAATGGGTAGTAAGCCGAACCTGTGACGCGTCCTCCACGAGTTCCGCGGCAGCGAAAAATGGATATCTCGGTGAGCGTCGTCGTTCTTGTGACATGCAGTTGCCCCCGCAGAGTCAATGCCCGCGATGATATCCCGGATTGTCCAAAAAAGCCCCCCCGGATACCGTTTAAATCACGCAGTTTGGCCATCTCGTAAACAGGTGCCGCAGGCTCAGGAGCCAACCGACCGCTCAGGCTGACCCTCGGCCTGGCGCCCCGCGAACTTGTCGAACTGCTCTTTCAAACACCGCTCTTTTCAGTCCTGGATAGCCGGCAACTGCGCTTTGGCGGTTGAGCCGGGACTCGGGTATGCTTCGTGGGGCGGTTGGGGCCGCCAGACTCGGCATCGGGGAGCTCCAAAGACCAACGCATGTCGCGGATACGCATATTGCCGGAAGCGGTGGCGAATAAAATCGCCGCCGGCGAGGTGGTCGAGCGACCAGCCTCGGTTGTGAAAGAGCTGCTGGAAAATGCGCTCGATGCCGGGGCGAAGACAATTCGCGTCGAGATCGAGGCTGGCGGCAAGCGCATGATCCGGGTCATCGACGATGGCCAGGGGATGACCCACGACGATGCCCTGTTGGCATTCGAACGTCATGCGACGAGCAAGCTGCGAACTGCGGACGACTTGCTTTCCATCGCCACGCTCGGTTTTCGCGGCGAAGCTTTGCCCTCGATCGCGGCGGTCTCCCGCCTCCTGCTTGAAACCCGCGCGGAAGAGGATGCCGAAGGCACGCACGTCGAATTCGCCGGCGGGAAACTCGTGGGAGTAAAACCGGCGGGCTTGCCTGCGGGAACGACGGTCAGCGTCGCCGATCTTTTTTATTGTGTGCCTGCGCGGCGCAAGTTCCTGAAATCGGAAACGACCGAGCTGGGCCACATCGCATCGCTGGTGACCCATTATGCGCTGGCTAATCCCGGCCGGCAATTTGTGCTGAAAACGCCGACGCAGGAGATTATCAATTGCTCTCCGGCGGAAAAGCTTGCGGACCGCCTCTATCAGCTTTTTGGACGGCAAGCGCTTGATGAATTGGTTGAAATTCCAAGCACCTCGGCCGCGTTTCGTGCGGCGATAACGGAGCCGGCGCTCGATCCGGGAGAAGAAAAGTCCACCCTGACCGTCGTAGGGTTCACGTCGCGCCCGGAAGTGCAACGGCCGAACCGCAACGGCATCTATGTTTTTGTCAACCGCAGGCTGGTGCGCGACCGTTTAATCCTACACGCGATTCACGAGGCCTATCGCAACATCTTGCCACAAGCGATTTTTCCCGCCACGCTGCTCTTTCTTGAGATGTCCAACGACGAAGTGGACGTCAATGTGCATCCCGCGAAGATCGAAGTGCGCTTCCGGCGCTCAAATTTCGTCCACGATTTTACACGCGACGCCATTCGCCAGGCGCTCATGGGAGCACGGCCCATCGCAAGTTTTGCCGCCGCGGCGACTGCCGCCGCGCCGCAAGGTGCAGCCTCGCTTGCCCAACCGTTTTCCGGGGGCGTGACGCCCGCACCGGTGGAATCGGGAGTGCCCCGATCGATCATTCCACCGCTTTCGGAAGTTGGAGTGGGAGCCGGCGTGGGCTCGGACTATGGTTTCGATCTCAGCGCCGCGCCGCTCGCGCCTGTCGAGCAGCGTTTTTCGTTTGAACCGGGCGCAACCTTCGGAGGCGCGGTTGATTCTTCGCGGGTTTCGGAGGTTACTTGGGCTGCGAATCTTGCTCCTGCGAACGGCGACGCTCCTGCCACGCTCCCGCGCCCCGACCAGATCATGGACTTGAAGCCGCTGGGGCAGGTGAGCGCGAGTTTCATCGTCGCGGTGAACGGCGAAGGGTTGTGGATCGTTGACCAGCATGTGGCGCACGAGCGCGTGCTTTTCGAACAGCACCTTGAAGCGCGCCGCGCGGGGAAAGTGGAATCGCAGCGCATGCTGATGCCGCTGGTCATCGAACTTTCGCCAAGGCAGCTCGTCATTTACGAACAAATTGCCACGGAGATGGCGGAAAACGGTTTCGAAGTCGAACCCATGGGACGGCGGAGCGTGGCCATCCAAGCGGTTCCCGCAGGCATCGCCGCCGGCGACGCGGGAAAATTGTTGACGGAAATTCTCGACGGCATCGAACGCGAGAATGCCGCGATATCCATCGAGACGCTACACGCAAAAATTGCGGCTTCAACTGCGTGCCATGCGGCCATCAAAGTAAACATACCGCTCGACCGCACCAAGATGGAATGGCTGCTTGGCGCGCTGGCGAAAACGGATTGTCCCATGAGCTGCCCGCACGGGCGGCCGGTGGTTCTTCGCTATTCCGTGAAAGAGATCGAAAGAGCGTTTCATAGAATTTAGTGTACTTTTCACAAAACATTTTTGGAGCTGAACAGAAAAATGATGGAGACGCAGAAGACGGCTGTGATTTTTGGTTTGGCGAACAAGAGGAGCATCGCCTGGGCCATCGCTCAGAAATTGCAGCAAGCGGGATGGCGTCTCGCCATCACGTATCAGAACGAAAGGCTCGAGCTTGAAACAAAGGATCTCATCGCCGATCTTCCCGGCGCGGCGGGATTCATGTGCGACGTGACGCAAGACGGGCAGATCGCGCGGCTGTTTGAGGAATTGAAATCACGCTACGGCGTGCTGCAGGGACTCGTGCACAGCATCGGCTTCGCTCCCGAAAGCGATCTGAAAGGCGAATTCGTCAACACCTCGCGGGAAGGGTTCCGCATCGCAAACGACATCAGCGTCTATTCGCTGATCGCGGTGACGCGCGGCGCCCTGCCCCTGATGACGTCGGGAGGCTGCATCGTTACGCTTACCTACTACGGCGCGGAAAAAGTCGTGCCGCGCTACAACATTATGGGCGTGGCCAAAGCGGCGCTCGAAGCGACCGTGCGGTATCTGGCGAACGATCTGGGACCGAAGGCGATCCGCGTGAACGCCATTTCCGCGGGGCCCATCAAGACGCTGGCTTCGCGGGGAATTTCGAGTTTCGGCGACATGCTCAAGATCCAGGTCGAACGTTCGCCGCTGAAGCGCAATGTGGACGCAGCGGAAGTAGGAGCTACCGCCGCATTTCTGCTTTCCGATGCGGCGTCGGGGATTACCGGCGAAACGCTCTATGTGGATTGCGGTTACAACATCATGGGACTCTGAAGAAGTGGCGAGTGACGAGTAGGGGCACGGTATCACGATATATCGTGCCCCTAAAAGTTTACTAAAGGGCATAGCAAGACATGAAGAGGCGTGTGCCAACTGTGGCTGGGTCAGCCTGCAGAAGGTAGGCCACCACAAATGCAAAGACTTACGATCGCGATTGACGGCCCGGCGGGTTCCGGAAAAAGCAGTGTCGCGCGAGCCGCTGCGAGGAGCCTTGGGTACGTGTACCTTGACAGCGGCGCGATGTACCGCGCGCTGGCGCTGAAGGCCATCCGGGAAAACGTCGCCCTCGGCGACTACGCCGCGCTGGAGACGCTCGCGCAGCGCACGCACATTGAGCTCAAGCCCCCTACTCCCGAACAGGAAACAGCGGGAGCGAAAAATCGCGTATTCCTGGATGGACGCGAAGTCACCGAAGAAATTCGCATGGCGGAAGTCGCGCAGTCGGCCTCGCTGCTTGCGACCATCGCAGGCGTGCGCAAAGTTCTTGTCGCTGAGCAGCAGCGCGCAGGTTCCCGCGGGGGCATCGTGATGGAAGGGCGCGACATTGGAACGGTCGTGTTTCCCCTCGCCGAGCTGAAAATTTTCCTGGACGCTTCGCCGGAAGTCCGCGCCAAGCGCCGCTGGAAAGAACATCTCGAAAAAGGTGACAAACTTACGCTCGAAGAAGTCCTCGTGGAAGTGCGCGAACGCGACCGGCGCGATCGCGAACGCAAAGTTTCGCCGCTCGTCCGCGCCGCCGACGCCGTCCTGGTGGATAACACCGCGATGGACGCGGAAGAAACGGCGCGTTTGATCGTAATGCTGGCGCAGGAACGCCAAAAAGAATTACCAAGCACAGCGGGGAGAAAAACATGATGCGCGCGATGATCATGCTGGCGTTAGGAATCGGCGGCGGGCTGCTTGCAATTCCCGTGATCGTTGCCGCGCGCGGCGGTAAAGATGCCCCGAACGCGCAAGCCGAAGCCGCGCGAAAATTCCGCGCTTATCTCGAGGAAGATTGGAAGCGCTGGATGATCGATTATCCGGAGATGGCCACCGATGTGGGTTTTCCCGGGCAGAACCGCCGCTGGTCGGACGATTCTCCCGCGGGGGTCGAGGAGCGAAAGAAGCACTTGCAGGAGAGCCTTGAAGCGATCAAAAAAATTAACCGTGATGCGCTGCCCGAGGAAGAAAAACTGAATTACGATTTGTACCGCGAGCTGCTCGAAACGGCGGAAGAAGGCCTGCAATACGGGGACGACCCGCTGCCGTTCAGGAACGTTGTGCCCGGCAACTTTTGGATGCCGCTGACGCAGATGGGTGGCATTCAGCAAGGCGCGGCGGCCGTTCTGGCGACGATGCCGCACCGGACGGTGGCCGACTACGAAGATATTCTGGCGCGGCTCGAAGCGCTGCCGAAAACCGTCGAACTGCATCTTGCACTGTTGCGGGAGGGATTGAAGCGCGGCTACACGCCACCGAAACTGATGCTGCGCGACGTGCCAAAACAGATCGCGGATTTGATTCCCGCTGATCCACTAGCGAGCGCCCTGCTCGAACCGTTCACGGAATTTCCCGCGGGATTCCCCGCGGCGGAGAAAGCGCGATTGACGGATCGCGCGAAAAGCATCTATTCGAGCGCGGTGGCGTCAGCCTTCCAGAAACTCCACGACTACGTAGCGGCAACGTACATCCCCGCGTGCCGCGAAAACATTGCCGCGACGGCTTTGCCGGACGGTAAAGCGGCGTACGCCTTTCACGTGCGCTGGCAAACGACGACGAACCGGACGCCGGAGCAAATTCATGAAATCGGCCTTAGCGAAGTGAAGCGCATCCGCGCGGAGATGGACAAAGTCATCGCTTCGGCGGGATTCGCAGGCAGCTTTCACGACTTCACTGAATTCTTGCGCTCCGATTCGCAATTTTTCTATGAAAAGCCCGACGATCTGGTGAACGGCTACCGCGTCATCGCGAAGAAAATCGATCCGGAGCTTGCGCATCTTTTCGGGAAACTTCCGCGCCTGACCTATGGCGTGTGCGTGATTCCGGAATTCAAGGCGCCGTCGCAAACGACGGCCTACTACCAGCAGGGCGCGCCGGTGGCGGGGCGTCCCGGCTGCTATTTCGTGAACACGTACAACCTGCACGCGCGGCCGAAGTGGGAAATGGAGGCGCTAACGTTGCATGAGGCGGTTCCCGGGCATCACCTGCAGATTGCGTTGGCGCAGGAACTCGAAGGGCAGCCGGAATTTCGCCGGCATGTGGGCTATTCCGCCTTCGTGGAGGGCTGGGCGCTGTATTCGGAGAGTCTGGGCGAGGAGACAGGTCTGTACAAGGATCCATACTCGAAATTCGGGCAACTAAGCTATGAGATGTGGCGCGCGGTGCGGCTGGTAGTGGATACCGGGATGCACGCGATGGGCTGGACGCGCGAGCAGGCGATTCAGTTTTTCAAGGACAAGACAGGAAAGACGGATCAGGACATCACCGTGGAGGTAGACCGGTACATCGTGTGGCCGGGACAGGCGCTGGCCTACAAGCTGGGGCAGCTCAAGATCCGCGAGTTGCGGACGGAAGCGGAGAAAAAACTGGGTGCGAAATTCGACGTGCGGAAGTTTCATGACGCGGTGCTGGAAAATGGCGCCGTGCCGCTGAATGTCCTGGAGGCATATATCAAGCGCTGGATGGAAGCGCAGACAGGAAAGCAATTGATTGGTGGTGAGCCGGAAGAAGTCGACACTCCATAGTTGAAAGTGGAAAGACAAGGAGAGTGCGCGAAGGATGGACTCCCGTGTGCATTCACATTGCCAATCTGTACGTTCTTCCTGTTGACGAACTCCTCGAAGTGGTTGCGGATAAACTCCCGCGCTTCGGTGTGCGTCATTCTGGTCTTCGCGTTGATTGGTTCCACGGAGTCTCTCGTCAGGCTTTCGCTGCCTGGCTGCGGAATTCGCGCGCAAATTCCGCGAGGAACTCTTCCATGGTGACCGAAGGCCGTCCGAGCAAGCCCTCCAGCACTTTGTCGACTGTTCCACCTTTGCCGCTGGTGTAATACTCCTGCAGGTCGAGGAGAGCCGTCACTTGCCACTCCGGCATTCCCTGATCGAGCATGGCCTTGCGTTGCGCCTCCACGGGGATATCTACATAGCGCGCGGCAATTCCCGCGTGCTTCGATATTTTTTCCGCGACCTCCCCGCACGTCAGCGCTTCCGGCCCGTTTAATTCATATGTCTTACCGTCATGCACGCCGCTTCGAAGAGCCTTCGCTGCTACGGCCGCAATGTCCCGCACATCCAAGTAGCTTGTTCGCGCGTTCCCCATCGCGCCGAAGAATGCGCCCTGCGCGCGAATGCTTGGCGCATAGTAGGTGAGCACATTCTGCATAAAACTGTTGGGCCGGAGAATGCAGTGCGCCATATCTGTCGTTTTCAGCTTGTCCTCCACTTTGCGGTGCCAGCTCGGAAACGATTTTGCGTAATCGCCAGCTCCCAGCGCTGAATTCAGAACGATCCGCTTCACTCCCGCCGCTTCACTCGCCTCGATCGCGTTTCCTTCCAATTGCGCCAAGTCCGGAATTGGAGAGCACACCAGGTAAACGCTTTCCACCCCGCGCAAGGCCGGCGCAAGGCTTGTCTTATCCTTAAAATCCGCGATCACCGCTTCCGTTCCCGCCGGAGCTTTTGCGGCATCCTCTTTCGAACGGTACATCGCGCGATGCTTCATTCCACTTCGCGCCACTTCCGTTAGCACTGCTCTGCCAACAGTCCCACTCGCACCGGTTATTAGAATCATTTTTCCTTCTCCTGGTATGGGCACTTCACGAACAAGGCGGATGCTGGGACGCGTGCCGTGGGGGCCTCATTTCTTCACTTCACCCGAATGGTACAACGATCGGGCGCCCACCGGAAGTGCGCGCGTGTAGGGAGCGTGCAGGCAGCATGAAAAAATCGTCAACGTTGTCCCGCGCGGCAAACATAAATTCCGTCGGCGGAGACAGTAAGTACTTTAGAATTAACAATTAACGCCAATATGGGCCAAAAATGCAGGTTTGGCAAGAATTGGGTTGACAGAAAAGGAGAAAACAATTACCTTCAGGTTACCTCAGATGTACGTCCCGGGAGACCGGGATCCTCACTGAGCGGGGAAAGCAGATCATGAAACACGAAGACAAAACCCAAGGCGAAATGGCGTTAGGGCCACGGGGTCTCGTGGACTGCTTGTTCCCGCGACTCTAAGAAATCCGCTTGAGCCGTTTCGATCCGAACCATTCCGTCAAGGGATTTGTGTTTCTTTTTGGGGCGAATATAGCACGCGTGGCCTGAACAGCCCGCGTGACAACTCGTTTGCTGTGGGTTCAGGGCTAAAGCCCATGAGGTTGCAGCCCGGAAGAGCGGCGCTACACAAATTAAGAGCGTCACTCGGACCTTGTGGGACGCCGAGGGATGGGTGTCCTCAGATTTACAAGTTCCCCAGCCACTTCGAGCAGGGCGCCGCTTGGAAAGGGCACGTTGAGAACACGCTCGGGCCTCCGGAATTCCGGAGGCTGCCATGTCCGCAGGGAAGGACGGGCGCGGGAACCTCGAGCGGCACCTGCAAGAAGATAGGGTGGCGGGAAGGCATGGCCTCAGCGGCTAGAGCCCATTCAAAGCGTGGGACCTAGAGCTGCCGCCTACGACGGCGGGCGAACTCCGTGGTTTTAGGCCGGCGTGGACATGGAGCTCAGAAATTCGGCGTTCGACTTGGTCTTCGACAGGCGGCTGAGCAAGAGTTCCATGGCCTCGACGGTGGAGAGAGGACTCAGGACACGACGGAGGACCCAGATGCGGGCCAATTCGTCGGGCGGGAGAATGAGCTCGTCCTTGCGAGTGCCGGAACGCTGAATGTCGATGGTGGGGAAGACGCGCTTGTCGGAGAGGCGGCGGTCAAGATTAATTTCCATGTTGCCGGTGCCTTTGAACTCCTCGAAGATGACGTCGTCCATGCGGCTGCCGGTATCAATCAGCGCGGTGGCGATGATGGTGAGAGAGCCGCCTTCTTCGACGTTGCGGGCAGCGGCAAAGAAACGGCGGGGGCGCTGAAGAGCGTTGGCGTCAATACCGCCGGAGAGGACTTTGCCGGAGGGCGGTGTGACGGCGTTGTAAGCGCGGGCCAGGCGGGTGATGGAGTCGAGCAGAACGACGACGTCACGCTTGTGCTCGACCAGGCGCTTGGCTTTTTCGAGCACCATTTCGGCGACCTGGATGTGGCGCTGGGGTGGCTCGTCGAATGTGGAGCTGATGACTTCGCCCTTGACGGTGCGCTGCATGTCGGTGACTTCCTCGGGGCGCTCGTCGATGAGAAGAACGATGAGGGCGACTTCCGCATGATTGGTAGTGATGGAATTGGCGATGGACTGCAACATCATGGTTTTTCCGGTGCGCGGAGGGGCGACAATCAAGCCGCGCTGGCCCTTGCCAACCGGGCAAAGAAGATCGAGAACGCGGCCGGTCATGTTCTCTTTAGTGGTTTCCATCTTGAGGCGGCCCTGGGGATAGAGCGGGGTCAGGTTATCGAAGAAGATTTTGTTGCGGGCGACCTCGGGATCCTCGAAGTTGACGGCTTCGACCTTGATCAGGGCGAAATAGCGCTCGCCATCCTTGGGAGGGCGAACCTGGCCGGAGACGGTGTCGCCGGTACGAAGGTCGAATTTGCGGATCTGCGAAGGTGAAACGTAAATGTCATCGGGGCCGGGGAGATAGTTGTACTCGGGAGCGCGGAGAAAGCCGAAGCCGTCGGGGAGACACTCGAGAACGCCTTCCGAGAAGATGAGGCCGTTCTTTTCGGTCTGCCCACGGAGGATCTGGAAGATCAGCTCCTGTTTGCGCAGGCCGCTGGCGCCGGGGATATTGAGGTCCTTGGCGATCTTAGCCAGATCGGTGATGTTTTTTTCCTTCAGCTCGGCAAGGCTAATGCTCATCTGATTGTTTCCTTCAACGCTTGTTTCTTTCATATGTCCTTAACTTGGAATTAGAAATTAACCAAGAGAATCCGGATTGTTTACGGGGTGGCGCACCCGGCTGGCGGCAAAACGTAAGCATGCCAGCAGGGGCGAACCAGACTTTGTGCAACCGGCTGCAGCGCCAGACCAAAGCTGAGCGACGACAGTCCGCGGGGCGGACCGGGCCAGAACATGCGCTGCTTAATTAGTCAAACTTTTGTCTTTCTCGGCGCCGGCCACGAAAGGTTCCGCAACGGGCGCAACCGCGGGATGCTCGAGGGGCACGATGGGCCGCTCAAGCGCAACCTGCAGCACTTCATCCATGGTCTCAACGCTATGAACCGTAAGACTGGAGAGAATCTCCTGCGGGATATCCGCCAAGTCCTTCTCATTGTCCTTCGGAATGAGCACGGTACGCAAGCCCATTCGATGGGCGGCCAGGAGCTTCTCTTTGAGCCCGCCGATGGGGAGGACTTTGCCGCGCAGGGTAATTTCGCCGGTCATGGCCACGTCACAGCGCACGGGAATTTTTGTCAACGCGCTGGCGATGGAGGTGCAAATGGTGATGCCGGCAGAAGGGCCGTCCTTGGGGATGGCACCTTCAGGAACGTGAACGTGAATATCGATGTTGCGATAGAAATCTTTTGGCAGACCGAGCGCGGCGGAGCGCGAGCGGGCGTAGCTCATGGCGGCCTGCGCGGATTCCTGCATGACGTCGCCGAGCTTGCCGGTGAGAGTCAGGCGGCCTTTGCCCTCCATTAAGGTGGACTCGGTGGCGAGGACGGAGCCGCCCACTTCGGTCCAGGCCAAGCCGGTAGCCAGGCCGATTTCGTTGTGTTTTTCGAGCCAAATTTCGCGGTACTTGATTACGCCGAGAAAATCATTGATGTTCGCGGCATTGATATCCACTTTTTCGGGCGTTTTTTCGGCGACGACCTTGCGCGCCATCTTGCGCGCGATATTTTGCAATTCGCGCTCGAGGCTGCGCACGCCGGCCTCGTGCGTGTAATGCCGGATAAGGTGGAGCAAACCATCGTCGGTGAAGGTGAGGTTCTGATCCGTTAGACCGGTGGCTTCCCGCGCGCGCTTGACCAGGAAACGCTTGGCGATTTGGAGCTTTTCCTGTTCGGTGTATCCGGGAAGGCGGAGAATCTCCATGCGATCCTGAAGGGGCTGCGGAACGGTGTGCAGGACGTTGGCGGTGCAGACGAACATGACTTTGGAAAGATCATACTCGACATCGAGGTAGTGATCAGTGAAGGAGTGGTTGAGCTCGGGATCGAGGACTTCCATCAGCGCGGCCGACGGGTCGCCGCGAAAATCCGTGGACATTTTGTCGACTTCATCGAGAACGAAAATCGGATTGATGGTGCCGGCTTTCTTCATCATCTGGATGATCTGGCCGGGAAGCGCGCCGATATAGGTGCGGCGGTGGCCGCGAATTTCCGCTTCATCGCGCACGCCGCCGAGTGACACACGCACAAATTTGCGGCCGGTAGCGTGACCGATGGACATGGCGAGAGAGGTCTTGCCAACGCCCGGAGGGCCGACGAAGCAAAGAATCGAGCCTTTGGGGTTCTTGACGAGTTGGCGGACGGCGAGAAACTCGAGGATGCGGTCCTTGATTTTTTCCAGCCCAAAATGTTCTTCGTTGAGAATTTTTTCGGCGGCGACGATGTCGCGAATCTCCTTGGAGCGTTTCTTCCAAGGCACAGCGAGCAGCCAGTCGAGATAATTGCGGCTGACGGTGGATTCGGCGGACATGGGCGGCATGAGTTCCAGTCGCTTGAGCTCCTGGATGGCCTTCTCGTGAACTTCCTTGCTCATTCCCGCGGAGTCGATTTTTTTCTTTAGCTCGTCGATTTCGCTCTTTTCACCGCGGCCGAGCTCTTTCTGGATGGCCTTGAGCTTTTCGTTGAGGTAGTACTCTTTTTGCGCGCGCTCCATCTGGCGCTTGACGCGAGTATTGATGTTGCGGTCGACGTTGAGCTTTTCGAGTTCGATTTCGAGAATATCGCCGATGCGGTTGAGGCGCTCGAGGGGGTCGACGGTCTCGAGGAGATCCTGTTTTTCATCCACGGGGAGCTGCAAATTCGCGGCGATGGTATCGGAAAGGCGGGCGGGGTCGTCCACGCGCGCGGCGGCGATCATGGTGTCGTAATTAAGGCTTTGGGAAAGCTTGATGAACTGTTCGTAGAGGCCAGTGATTTTTTCGACGGTTTGCGAAACTTGCGGGGAAGGATCGACGCGGGCGCTTAACAGGCGAATCGAGGCGCGGAAAAAGCCCTCCTCCGCGGCAATGGAGACGGCGCGGGCACGTTCGACGCCCTCCACGAGAACTTTGATGTTGCCGTCGGGCAATTTGACGCTCTGCACGATGTTCGCGAGGGTGCCAACGGCGTAGATCTCTTCGGGTTTGGGGTCGTCAACGGAAGCATCATGTTGCGTGGAAAGGAAAATCTTCTTGTCGCCCGCCAGGGCTTCTTCGAGCGCACGGACGCTGGCCTCTCGGCCCACGATGAAGGGGGTCATCTGCTGCGGGAAGATGACCATATCCCGCACCGGCATCATCGGAACGCGCTTCAATTCCTGTTTTTCACGAGTAAACATTAAGGCCCCTGGATAATCCTATCCGCTGCCGCGCGAAGCGGCCGACTGCGGGAACTCGAAGCCGTATCAGCCGGCTTTTTCGAGCAAGCTCCAATTGATTTCGCGCGAGCGGACCATGTCCGCGGTGACTACAAAATCGCGCACCTTGCGCTGCATGGGGAGGTGATACATAACCTCCAGCATGAGGTCTTCGAGGATCATGCGCAAGCCCCGAGCGCCGACCTTGCGCTGCAAAGCTAACTCCGCGACGGTCTCGAGGGCGTCGTCGGTAAAGCGGAGGCGGACGTTTTCGAATTCGAATAAGCGTTGGTACTGCTTGAGCAGGGCGTTCTTGGGCTCCGTCAGGATACGCACGAGGGCGTTCTTGTCGAGATCGCTCATGACGCCCGCGACAGGAAGGCGCCCGACAAATTCGGGGATCAGGCCGTAACGAATCAAATCGCCGGGCTGCACTTGTTCGAGCAATTCCAAATTGCGGCGCAACGGTGTCGAAGGAGTCGCGTCGGTGTGAAAACCGAGGGAGCGGCGGCCGGCGCGCCTTTCGATGATTTTCTCGAGACCCACGAAGGCACCGCCACAGATAAACAGAATGTTGGTCGTGTCGACGGGGGTGAATTCCTGGTGCGGATGCTTGCGGCCGCCTTGTGGAGGGACGTTGGCCGTGGTGCCTTCCAGAATTTTGAGTAAGGCCTGCTGAACGCCCTCGCCGGAGACGTCGCGGGTGATGGAGGGATTTTCGTCCTTCTTGGCGATCTTGTCGATCTCATCGATATAGATGATTCCCTGCTGGGCCTTCTGCACGTCGCCGTCGGCGGCCTGCAACAATTTCAAAATAATGTTTTCGACGTCTTCGCCGACGTATCCGGCTTCCGTCAGCGTAGTGGCATCAACGATGGCGAAAGGAACATCGAGCATGCGCGAGAGCGTTTGCGCGAGAAGCGTTTTGCCGGTTCCTGTCGGCCCGATCAGAAGAATATTGGATTTGCTCAACTCGACGTCGCCGGGCTGCTTGTTGAGAAAGATGCGTTTGTAATGATTGTAGACAGCCACGGAGAGTTTTTTCTTTGTGCGGTCCTGGCCGACGACATAGCCGTCGAGGAACTGCTTGATCTCCGGGGGGCGAGGAAGTCGCTTTGCGGGCGCCGCGGCCTGCTCGCGCTTTTCATCCTCGAGAATGGTCTGGCAAACACTGACACACTCGTTGCAGATGTACGCACGGGGATAGTCGGAAGGCGAACTGATCAGCTTTTCGACCTGCTCCTGCGTTTTATGGCAGAAGGAACAGCGCAAGGGCTCTTCTGGATTGAATTTTTTCACTGGTGTGAAGGCCTCGTCACCGCCGGGCTGCGACGGAGTCTACGAATCCTATTCTAGGCCGATTTTCCCTTGAGAGAAACAGAAACCCATCTGGCTACTAACTTTTTGGAACAGGCACATTGTACGCCAAGACCGGCACCGTGACGCAACGAAGCAATGGCGCTACCGGTGCTTAAAAATAATCTCGTCGATCATCCCGTATTCCTTGGCTTGCTCGGGATTCATGATGAAATCGCGCTCGACGTCTTTTTCGATGCGGTCGACGGGTTGCCCGCTGTGCTTTGACAAGAGCTTATTGATGGTCGTGCGCATGCGGAGGATCTCCTTGGCATGGAGATCGATATCAGTGGCCTGACCGCCGAGGCCCGACATCCAAGGCTGATGAATAAGGACGCGCGCGTTGGGTAGTGCGAAGCGCTTTTTGGATGCGCCGCCAGCGAGGAGCAGCGCGGCGATGGACGCCGCTTGGCCAACGCAGGTGGTTACGACGTCGGGCTTGACGAACTGCATGGTGTCGTAAATGGCGAAGCCCGCGGTGATGGAGCCGCCCGGAGAATTGATGTAGAGCTGAATGTCCTTTTCCGGATCCTCGGCTTGAAGAAACAACATCTGCGCGGTGGCCAGATTGGCGACGTGGTCATCAATGGGCGTCCCGATAAAAATGATGTGTTCCTTGAGGAGCCGGGAATAAATGTCGTAGGCGCGCTCACCGCGGCTGGTCTGTTCGACCACCATGGGTACGAGAGTTGTCCCGCGATATTCAGGTTCTTCGAAGTTTTTCATTGGGATGATGGCCCCGGCCCTGTCGGGGTGATTAGCGTCGCGCGCAATTGCGGATCGCGTTTATTTCACGTCAGCTGCGGCTACCGTCTTGATCCTGGAATTCTGCGCGAGCCAGTCGAGAGTCTTATCACTCCGCAGCTTCCCTTTCATCCTATCGAGGGCACCTTGCTTTGTCAAACGGGCGCGAATCGCTTCCACCGATTCGCCACTATGCCCGGCGAGGTGTTCGAGCTCTTTTTCAATGTCGGCATCGGCCACGTCGATGTTTTCGGTGGAGGCGATGCGATCGATGATGAGCTCGGCCTTCACATCATCCGAAGCGCGCTCCTGCTGGCGGCGGCGAAGGGTAACCCAGTCGACGTTGACGGCGCGGGGATCCACCCCCTGGGACGCGAGGGAGCGCACCACGCGCTCAAGGCGCACATCCATCTGATGTTCGACGAGAGCTTCGGGAACAGGGAAGTCATGCAGCTTGACGAGAGCGGCGAGAATCTTTTCGTGCAGAAGCTCCTTGTGCCGGTGATCGCGCTGATGCTCGAGGTTTTCGCGGACTTTCTTCTTGAGTTCGTCAAGAGTGGCGGCGTCGCTGACGTCTTTCGCGAATTCGTCGTTCAGTTCGGGTAGCTTCTTGTTCTTGATGCCGAGAACTTCGGCGGCGTAGTGATAGGTTTTCCCCGCGAGCTTGGCGTCGGGATAATCGGCGGGGTAAACGGCATCGAAATTCTTGTGGTTGCCGACGTTTGCGCCGCGGAGATTTTCGTTGAAGGGCTCCATGGTTTCCTCCGCGCCGATATGGCAGAGGACGCTGTCTGCCTGGAGCGGATCACCGCCGCCTGCGGGAGTGCCGAGGAGCTTCAACTGCACAAAATCTCCGTTTTCGACCGGGCGGCCTTCGACGGGAGCGAATGCGGCCGCGCGCTCGCGCATCTCTTCGAGCGCCTTGGCGATGTCTGCATCGGTGATGTCCATTGCGGGCATTTCGAGCTCGAGATTCTTGTAATCCGCCAGCTCGAATTCGGGAAGGACTTCGAAGATGGCGCGGAACTTCAGCGGCTGGCCTTCGGCGTAGTCCAGTTTGTCCACGTGCGGCTGGGAAACGGGCGTGAGCTTATGCTCGGCCACCGCTTTCTCGACGCGCTCGGGAACGAGGGACTGAAGAACTTCGCCTTTGATGTCATCGGCAAAACGGCGGCGGATCAGGGAGATGGGCGCCTTGCCGCGGCGGAAACCGGGAACGTTGGCGATGCGCGCGAACTCCTTGGCGACGCGCTCCATCGCTTTGGAGACTTCGTCGGCGGGAATTTCGAGGTCGAGTTCGCGGCGGCAAGTGGCTTCGGCCATGCAACGGTCCTTTCCTCCAACAAGGGAGATGCGGGCGATACGGTTCGCTGGTCCCGACAGCGCGCGTCCCGGACAATGTTTGCGGAAACGCCGAGCTATGAGAAGAGGCCAGACAGGTGAGAAATCACCTTCAAAAGCGAAAGTCAGTATAGGCGAGGCGTCAGACAGGGTCAATCAAGTGCCGGCGCCATCGATTCCAATAGCCCCTTGCCACCGCGGATTCTGCTTCGGTTGGTTAAGGTCACTAAATTTTGGCGAGAATCTCTTTCACTTCCTCACTTGTCAGGATTGGCGCTCCGGGAGCGGTTGAAAGTACGGGAAGTCCCGTGATCGGATCGTTCACGATACTTGACTTCTTCAACGGATCCGCCGAGGGATGAGCATAATGCGATCGCCTTCGACCCAGACTTCCAATTGGTCACCTGGGCGCAGATCCATTTTCTTCCGGATGGGGCCGGAGAGCAGGACTTGGCATTTCGCGTAGAGGCGCGTTTTCATGGTAGGTCAATCTTGCCACAATTGGGGGAGTCAACGCGGGTTTCTCACAAGTGTTCTTTCACTCTAACGTATTTGCGCGAATCGCCGGCGGTTACACTGGCTGATAGCCAAGTGGGGGCGCAGCATGCTGCGCCCCTACACTCGCTTGCGGAAATGCCCCTTTCGTGGGTTCAGTAGCAAACTCGATGCCTCGCGCATTTGTACTGAAAAATGAATGTAGGTTAAAACGCTCCAACCAGTCTCACCGCTGCAAAATGATGTTGCGTGCGGTGAAGAACATAAATCAGTCGGCCGCAGCGGGGCGAGTGAGGGCCGCGGTGAGATCGGCGTGGAGCAGGCGATGGAAGAGATGTTCGCCCGCTTCGCGGCGCACGGAGAGGCGGCCAGCGACATAGGCTCGGGAACCGAGGCCGCGCTGCACGGAGTCGCAGATGACCATGTCTTCGTCCTGCACTTTTTCGCTGACCTTGATGCTTTCCTTGTTGCGCGCTTCGGCGGCCGGGGTGATGTCGGAGAAATAGTAGTCGAAAACCACGGCGCATTTGTCGACGGCGAGGGGCAGAACGAGGTTGGTGTCCATGACGCCATCGTAGGCGTTGATCATGAAATTGGGGTACAGCCACAGATAGAAAGCGCGGCCCTGGCGAGTGGCGGCGACTCCGGCTTCGGAACCTGCATCGGAAGAGAGCGGGCTGGACTGCAGGCAAGCGCGGTCGAAATTCTCGATGGTGTATTTCGTGTACTCGATGACGCTGCTGAGGCCTTTGTGCGCGTGGGGAACGTGATAGCCGCCGTCGAGGTAATTGTCCACGTACACTTTCCAGTTGCAGTTGAGCGTGTAGATGCGGCGGTCGAAGAAGCGCAGCTTCTTGGAGAGTTCCAGCGGCGCGACCAATTCCGCGATCTTGCCAAGATAGTCGCGCAAGGACATGGCCCGGCCATCCAGGTTCACGAAGATAAAGTTTTCCCAAGTGCCTAGGCGAACGGGGACTAGGCCGTTTCTTGCGCGGTCAAAATCGCACACGCCGTCGAATTCAACCATGCCCTTGAGCGCACCGTCGGTGCCATAGGTCCAGCCGTGGTAAGGGCAACGGAATTGCTTTGCATGACCTTGCGATTCCCGCACGACGGCCGCGGCGTGATGGCGGCAGACATTATAGAAGGCGCGAAGATGGCCGTCGTCGCCACAGGCAATGACGAGCGGCTCGCCGGCAAGGTCGGCGGTGAAGAACTGACCGTTTTCGCGGACCTGATCTGCACGTCCAACAACCTGCCACGTTGCCGCGAACACGCTGTCTCCCTCGAGGCGCGCCACGCGCGGGTCGAAGTACCAAAGCGCGGGGATGGTCCACGCACGCTCGAGAGGATCCTGCGGGTTATAAAGACTGATGACGTCGCGGACGCTTCGTTCCATGCGCGCTCCTCTATGCCGCAATCTTGGGGACGAATTCGGCAGATGAATCCGTGTGAACAATTCATACCGCGAAATGGGGGAAGGCGAAAGAGGAAAGTTGTGTTCCCTGGGTCTCAACCAAGAATCAGGGCAAGCACAGCAACTTTTTCGAGGGAAAAATTTGGTGCGGGAGAAGGGATTTGAACCCCTATGGCCGTGAGGCCGCCAGCTCCTAAGGCTGGTGCGTCTGCCAGTTCCGCCACTCCCGCAGCATAACTAACACTATACCGGGATTGAGTGCAGAATCTCCAGATGGTCACCAAGTTGCCAAAACCATCTGGCCAAGGGTGTCATGGCGCGACTCGTCGATTGGTATTCAGCTCACGGCCAACCGGGACGCACAGGAGTACTTCTGGATTGATACCCAACTCGGGCGCATAATAGGAAGGTAGGAAAAAAGGAACGCCCGACCTCCCCGCCGTTGAGCTTCCTAACGGATGTTGCGAAGGACAAATTCTGCGAGATCGCTGCGGTTGGGAGCAGCGCAATGGTCATTCAGGAAAAGGGCGATCAGCTGGTGCTGATTCGCCAGACCGACCACGCATCACTCTGCGGCTTATTCGCGCGCGAGTGGGGGAACGACCAGTTCGTGCGGCCCGAGCCGTTCGAATCCTTCTGCCGGGCGGCCGGGGAGCACGACAACGGTTGGCACGAGTGGGAAATCCTCCCCAGGTTGGATTTGAAGACGCGCTTGCCTTACAGCTTTACGTCTATTCCCACCGAAGAGCACATGGCGCTCTATCACCGGGGAATCGAACGTCTGGTGCGGATCGATCGTTACGCCGGCTTGCTGGTGAGCATGCACTGCGCAGGGCTTTATGATCGCGCGCGAGCTACAATTCCGGGATTCTCGGCAAAGTATGTCAAATCCAACGAAGCACAGCTCGTCAGCGATTTCGTGCAACAACTGCGGCTGCAACAACTGCGGCTGAAGGTAGACCTCCGCGCCGATGCGGCGGCCAAGGATTATGCGGAAGAGAAAGCGCTGCAGGTGAACTATCAGCGGCTCGAGGCGCTGGATCGCCTTTCCTTGTACTTCTGTCTAGCGCCACTGGAGGATGCGACGATTGATGCCGTGCCGAAGAACGACGCGGGGTTCGAAGTCGATTGGGAGGTGCGGCCCGAGGAAGGAAATAGAGTCTCGCTTGCACCCTATCCGTTCCGGAAAGAGCCGCTCGAATTCAACATCATGTTCCGGCGAATTCCAAAGCGCGTTTACGCCGACGATTTGGATTTGCAGAAGACACTCGCGCGTGCTCCTTACCTGCCAATGAAATTCAAGCTGTGCGCTAGCGACGCGTACGTGCAGAAGCACGCTGGTGCGGCGTAATCACTCTAATTGACGGCCGCGCGTTTCCGGCAAGGCCAATGAAAGGCCCGCCGCGGCGAGGAATGCGGCCGCCTGCAGGAAAAATGCTCCACCGATGCCGTACTGCCGCGCGAGCACTCCCACCACGAAGGGCGCGATGGCAGAGAGCCCGCGGCCGATGTTGTAGCTGAGCCCCATGGCCGTGGCGCGAATTTCGCCGGGAAATATTTCGCTGGCGATGACCGCATAACCCGAGAAAAATCCCGTGCCGAAGAACGCCACGAGGGGTCCCAGCGCCAAGAGCCAGGACGGGCTGCGAGCCATCCCGTAGAGTGGGACGAGCGCAGCAGCGATTACAAGGTAGACGAAGTAGGGCTTGCGGCGACCGTACCTATCGGCAAAAAATCCAAACAACGCGTATCCCAGCCACTTTCCACCACACAGCACGAGAAAGAACGTAGTGGTCTTGGCCAAACTCAAGCCGCGCCCGCCTTCCGATGCCGGAAGGGAAAGATAAGCGGGGACCCAGGTGAACAATCCCCAATAACCGAACATGCTGAAGGCATTCATGGTCGTGGCCAGAACTCCGTTGCGCAACACGTCTTTTTGGAACAAACGCCCTAACCCCACACCTTTCGCGCGCGCTGCGCGTTGACTCCAAATGGGCGGCTCTGGAACGCGCTTCTGGATCCAGAACACCAGCAAGGCGGGCAGAACGCCTACGAAAAACACGCCGCGCCAACCAAAGTGCGGCAGAACGAGGGCGACCACAAGCGCCGCGACGGCTTCGCCGATGGCGTAGGCGGATTGCATCAGGCCGAGCGCCTTGCCGCGATGCTCGGCTCGCCAGGTTTCTGCAATTAGCGCAGCCGCGGTCGTCCACTCGCCGCCCATGCCCAGTCCGAGGATGAACCGGAAGACAGCGAGCTGAGGAATGGTGTGCGACAATCCACAGGCGGCGGAAGAAATGGAATAGAGAAGAATGGAAGCCATCAGTGCGCGGGTTCTTCCAATGCGATCCGCAAGCACGCCGAAGATCAATCCGCCCAGGGCCGAAGCAATGAGAGTCAGCGATAGCAGAAAACCCGCGGTGCTTTTATCCATAGAAAAAGCTCGAATCAGGTAGGTGAGGACCAACGAGTACAGCATGACGTCCATGGCATCGAGCATCCAGCCGAGTCCGCCTGCGATCAGGGAGTTGCGTTCGGCGGGAGTTAGGTCACGAGGCCACTCGATGCCCAGGACGCGATAGGGAATTGCAGGTTGGGGAAGAACGGCGGGGCCGGAGGAAGGGGATCGGGGGGTGGCCAGGTCTGGCACCCCCCGATTGTAGCGAAATGCGCACAGTGGTAGTTAGCGGGCCGCTAGCATCAGCCTCCCGCGCGCGTAGCCCGCTCGATGCCTTCCGCGATGCGCAGAAGGACAAGAACGAGTTCAAGCAAGAGGCGGACAACAAGAATTCCAACAAACAGTGCAACAATCCCACCGACAAGGGCGATGAGGCCCTGAGCTGGTGATTGCTGCATGCCGAGCACGACGCACGCGACCACGGTGACGAGGCCAGCGAGAATCCCGATGACATACAAGAGTTTTACGATGCGGCGCGACAGCGATTGTTGAAAGGCGAAGTCGAACAGGCCCGCGAAAAAATTCTTTTCTTCCGGCATTCAGCCTCCTGAGTAATAGTATCGAGCGGCCGGGTTGGCGCAGAGACTTAGGTACGGCTTTTTGGTGGTATAAGTCAAGCTGCTTTGCAGTATTTGTGGCGCACGGGCCGCCCGTTGTGGTTGCGAAACCTTGCTGTATGCTATTCCGTCCATCGGTGTGTGGCGGATGCCGTTTTTTGTTGTAACCCTTCGTCCTTTCAGGGAGAAAATCGATGAGCGGTGTAAAGAAGTTTGCGACTTATTTTGTATTGGCGTGCTTTACGGGATTCCTACTGACAAGCAGTCCGGCTCTGCGAGCGCAGACGCTCGACGAAAATGCGCTTAAATCGATGAAGTGGCGGCAGGTGGGGCCGTTCCGCGGCGGACGCGCGCTCGCGGTTACCGGCATCGCGGGCGACCCGGAGACCTATTATTTCGGCGGGGTGGCCGGGGGCGTCTGGAAAACAACCAACGGAGGTCTAACCTGGACACCAATGACGGACAAGACGGGAATCATGTCCGTGGGGGCGATTGTGGCCGCGCCTTCCGATCTCAACGTAATTTACGTGGGCACGGGAGAATCGTGCATCCGGGGAAATATTTCTTACGGCGATGGAATGTACAAATCCGTTGACGGCGGAAAAAATTGGACGCATATCGGGCTCGAAGATACGCAGCACATCGCGAAGATTCTTGTTCATCCGCAGAATCCCGACGTCGTCTATGTTGCGGCGCTCGGGCACGCCTACGGTTCGAACGACATGCGCGGAGTATTTCGTTCGAATGACGGTGGCAAGACCTGGCAGAAGATCCTCTTCAAGGACAACAAGACGGGCGCCATCGATCTGGTTTTTGATCCTGCAAATCCGCACGTGCTGTTTGCCGCGCTTTGGGAAGCGGGGCGGACGCCGTGGACCATGAACAGCGGCGGGCCCGGCAGCGGGTTATACAAGTCCACCGACGACGGCGCAACGTGGAAACGGCTGGAAGGGCACGGGCTGCCGAGTGGAGTCCTCGGCCGCATAGGCGTTGCGGTTTCCGGGGCCGACGGCAATCGCGTCTATGCAATTATCGAAGCGGAAAAGGGCGGCATCTATCGCAGCGACGACACGGGAGAATCCTGGACGCTCATCAACCCGGATCATCGCTTCACGCAGCGGGCATGGTATTTCCATCACATTTTTGCCGACCCGAAGAGTGTGGATACGGTGTACGTACTGAATACTGCTTTGTACCGCTCGACCGATGGGGGCCATAGCTTCAATTTTGTGCGCGCGCCCCACGGTGACAACCATGGGCTGTGGATTGATCCTACGCACCCGGAATGGGTGGCAAACGCGAACGACGGCGGCGCCAGCATTTCCCACGACGGAGGCAAGAGCTGGACGACGCAGTACAATCAGCCAACCGAACAGTTCTATCACGTAGCGACAGACAATGCCGTTCCCTACCGGTTCTACGGCGCGACAGAGGACAATTCCACGGTTGCCC
>JACXTT010003982.1_pt1 | contig 22222 bp, 32 predicted proteins | sample 9270951 | NCBI WGS metagenome assembly JACXTT01 (sample SAMN15532306, study PRJNA645909) | rock metagenome | isolation source: weathered quartz diorite | place: Puerto Rico | collected 2017-06-21
TTGTTTTGATAAAAGACCCAAGAACTTTACTGTCAAATGTAAACACAACATCATTTCCAATAAACAATAATCTTGCAGGATTGTTACGATATCAAAACCTCCACCCCGTACAGCAACAATCAACTCCACCGCCAACCCAGACTGCAAACTCTAGTCAACCAGTACAATCAACTCCTCCGCCTAGCACACCCAAACCCTCTGACAATGCACTAGTTAATGGAGTACTAACATCTGTTGTAGCATCTGGAGTTGTAGGTATAATCACATGGTTTGTCAAAACAAAGATTGCAAGAAAGATTGCAAAGGATTATCATTTTACACTAGAGCACGTCTCATCTGGAACTCCACTGATAAGAATACGAAACAGTGGCGAAACTATAGAAGATTGTGTAATATTATGTGACCGGTACGCATGTGTATGGGTTGACACCAAATTGGACAAGCCTAGGCATGTCTATGAAGGAAGTGTCTCAGCTGCATTGCTTCCTGATCAATATGACGCCAGAAATGCAGTAATTAGTGTCAAGAGCGGGAAAAAAATACTTCGAAAAATAAATCTAGATGAGATGGCTCATGGTTAGAGCCTAAAATAAATTAATAAAAAAGTTGGGTCCTCAGTATGCCGAGTACTTTTTGAAGTTTCCATACTTGTTGAACAAGTCCTGGACTGTCTCATCTGCTAAGTGGTACTTGACATTTGTTGCCTTGTTTATGCTTACAAGGTCAGTCTTTTGGGTTGCAGCACCATTATAGTATGCATTCCATGCTTGGTCGTGGGTGCCACCATTTTGGACTATTTGGTTCATTGCAAGTCTTCCTTGTGCCACCTTTTGTTGCATGTATGCAAACTCATCCATGAATACTCCTTGTGTTGAGCCATTTACCTTGCTGACAAAGCTTGTGTATGCATTTGTATTGCTTACATCAGTCTGTTGGTTTATGCTTGCAAGGTCTGCTTGAAGATATTGTTCTGCAAGTTTGCGTTGCTGCTCAACTAACTGGTTCTGTTGCTCCTGAATTGTTTGCTTTTGCTGCTGTGTTGCATATTGCTGTTTGAATTGCTCTATGCTTTCAAGTATGCTCATTGTTTTTGGATCATTTTTGATTGCATTTGTTGCCTTGATCTGCGTATTTCCTGCTGGATTTTGTCCTGCATCAGCCCATGCAAATTCAAGGTAACTTGAACTAAGTATCAATGATCCTGCTGCAATTGCAAGTACAAGCTGAATTTTGCTTCCGATCATTTACTGTCTTTCACCTCCTAGTTCTCTCCCGACAATTGCATTGTTTCGTCCGGGTCTCACGGACTCATCAGGGGATTTGCAGAGCATCATATCGACTTTAACATTGCCTCCGCAACTTGCTTGACTATTTCCTTAAAGTCATCTCGGAGTATTGAGCGGACTACTACCTTCAGTCCACCGCATCTCTCAGAGTGTGCCAACAAGTGTTTCTTGCAAAAGTTTCTTCCACACTGGGTGCACAACTGCACACAATTGCGCTCACAGGTGCTACACTTTGTTGTTTCAGTTTTTTCAACTGTTGGTATTGCTGTCATGGAAGTGACTTGTCAGAGAAATTATAAATCAATTAGAACACTTTTTGCAGCAAAAATGTTGGTCATTTCTAGGAACAAATCAAGAAGACTTGTGCCTACTATGATATGGATCAAGACACTCTTGCGACAAAAATGTAGTAAATGTTTTTAATAATAGTATGAGACGTTCTCATCATGGTAGGCAGGGGAACAGAGAACAACGAAGGAGCAATACCCATGAAGAACCTGACAAAAAATGGTATTAGCCCGCTTGATGTATTAATACTCAAAGTACTCCAGGAAGGAGCCACGCCTGATACTGCCAACAAGGAACTTGAAAGTCACGGCTATGTATTGTCACGTGATAATGTAAAGGGAAGAATTGATGACCTTGTCAAAAAGGGAGTCATTTTAGAGCACAACAACACTGCAGACAGCAAACGTGATGATAAAATAAAATGGATTCTAGTAGACCCAAGCAAACTCTTTGATAACCAATGGTATACCTTTATCAAAACGCAAAACCCTCTCTTTGAGAGACGAGTAATCCCATATTCTGAAATGTACAACAACCTAGTAGAGATAAGCCGGGAATACGGAATTGTAACTACAATAGACGTAGTGCAAGGTGAAGGACAAAATTATGACTTTATCCTAAGGATTGTCTCAAACGAGCTTGGCCACTTTGAGGAGATGATAGAAAAAATCAGATCACTTGGATGGGTTCACTCTGTTGACAGCAAACCAATACATGTACTTGAGGGAGTTGGAATATCAAAGAACAACCTGACAAAGGTTCACATGAATTATTATTATGAGCCAATAAAGCTTCCAGACTTTGAATCCTATCTTAGGACAATACGACAAGTGTATAGGACCTATGATAGTTACATAAAAGATGAAGGTGCATCAAAGCAAAAAGTTGCCAAAAAGAAGAGCAGCGAAACTGCATATGATGCAGCCTCGCAAGAAAAATAACACTTGTCTTTCCAAAATCAAAAATTAATTGCCAATTGTTCTTTATGTGATGGCATACTACGACTTGATACCAAGTCCAAAAATGCCTCAAACTTGTACTGTACTAGATGTAAAGCAACCTATGACTTTACCAATGATTACCTCAACATGATGGTTCCAAACATACGCCAAGAAATATGTACAAGAGGAATCTTGGAAAGAAAGATAAAACAAAACCTTCACCTTGGAAGGCTTTCAAAAAATGATTATGACTTGATAAAAGGAATTGTTGCAAGCAAAAACATGGCAAGGCAATACTTCAAAAACGTAGTTCATCCAACAGAAGCCGCCTGGTCTGCCAGATCCTATGAGAGATTTGAAGAGATATTCATCATAAATCACCTTGATTCTCTGCTCCTGACAAAAAAGGTCACATTTGTAGATGTGGGTTCTGGTCCTGGAAGATACCTTATATTGCTAGGCTCAAAGATTGAGAAAAACTCTTGCCGGGATTTTAAGAAAAACCAAGAGACAGCAAAACTGTACGGGTATGACAAGACATATGAAGAAAAACTGCGACACGTAATAGGAATAGACTATTCTGAAGAGATGATATCATATTCATCTCGGCTTCTCAAAAAATATGGCCTTGGAAATCTGCTTAACACAAGAATATTTCCTGTGACTGGGGTTGCGCAAAACTTTCATCTCAATGACAAATTCTTTTCTGACACACACAAGGTAATAGTGTGCACATTTCAAACTCTGGGAAACCAAGAAAATACCGAACTTCAAATCCAGATGCTCAAATCAATGAAAAAACTTGCATCCCCAAGCGGAACCATGATAGTATCAGTCTTTAACAAAAAATTGTTCCGAGACTTTGGCCTCAAAAAATTCTATGGCCGTGAAGTAAAAAGAACAGTGGGAGAGATTCTGACCTCAAAGCAAGACCTGGAAAATTCCATACTTCGAACATCAAAAGGAGTATATTCCAAATGGTTCTCAAAAGATGATCTTGAAGAGTTGTTCCGTGGTGCCAAGATTTCAAAATACAAAATAATGGACTCTAAATCTTTAAAGCCAATTGCTGGTTATGAAGAATATCTAAAATCTGAAGAACAGAAAAAAGATGTCTTTCCAAGGGCAATTGTAGGTATAGCACAAATATAAAAAACTGAAAGATATGCCAATTTTTTAAACTGCCTACAATACGTACATATGAAAATGAAAAAACTTGTCTTGATTGTATTGTCCTGTTTTTGTACAGTTGACCTTTTCTTGTTACAGAATCATTTTTTTATCCAATGCTAATGGGAGTCTATGACAAGTGAACAAATTCATCCTGTCTATTGTAGTGATATTGCACAGCTTTTACAGACAATATTTGGTATGGCTGCAAGCATTGCAATTGCATCAATCATTGGAATTATTACTTTTATCTCACCAAAAAAGGGTACAATACTTGCAGGTTCAATTGCAGGTTTTCTTGTCTTGCTTTGGATAATTTCTGAGATATCATATGTTTCCATCTCTGCCATGCCTTCTAATGTAATGCGCCCAATGACAGGATTTGAGAGGATGACCATGATTTTATTGCAAAGCTCTATACTTCTCTTCTTGCTTGGAGCCGAAGTTCTTGGGGCAATTACGTGGCTTGTTATTTTATCAAGAAAAAGACTGTCCAAACTGTTTTGATAATTTTTTTCGATTTGACGGGTATCACAAATTGCAATTGATACTTTTGAGCCTATTGTGGGTTTTTTAATCACTTTATCACTTTTATCTAGGACAAATCTACAGATTGTATTGTCTGAAGATCTAATCGGCGCAATCCAGCAGCTCTTGATTCTTGGCAAGGGAGACCAGGGAAGACTAGAGTACCTCCTTGATTCATTGCAAAAGGGCAGGCCACTTCCAGACTCGGATCAAAATTATCTCAAGATGATGATTCCAGTATATCTTGCATCCCAAGATCCAGAATCTTACAAGAAGAATGTAGAAACCGCACTGGAAAAGATGCACGAGCAGATAAAACAACTTGATGCCAAGTTACAATCAAAAAACAAGGGATTTGAAAAATATGTCGGCCGCAAGGCAATTTTGTTCTTTGTTACAGTATTTGTTGGCTGGAATGCATTACAATTCTATGTTCAGCCAATCTTGTCTGATTACATCCAAGCCGGGATTGCACAATATCTCTTTCCACTAAATCTTGCAGCAAATTATCTTAACTATGGACAGGTTGTCTGGGTTGGCTTTCTAGTCCTGATGATATCCTGGCCATTTATTGGCGCAATTCATCTTGCCAAATTTATAAAATCTAGAAAGGTCTCAAACTAGGTTTTACTGCAGCGCTATTCTGTAATAGTCCCAACGCTCGGGGTCAAACTGTCTTACAAATTCAATTGGCTCTTTTCTCTCAATCCTACTTGATATGACGTCTCGCAATGCAAAACTTGTCAGATATTTGTATCCCTTTGATTGGGCCTGCATGTTAAACAAGAGCCTCATCTCTCGTCCCCCGCGCTGTCCCCAGTATCCCATTCGTATGGCAAGTGGCTCCATGAATGCAGTATTTTTTTTGCCATAGTTCATGTCGTTTATCTCTGTCCGAAGTCTGTATGTTTCAAGTGGACCACCTTTTGTAAAACCAATTACCGGACCATTATCGCTTCCAAGCCTTAATGTGTTCAGTATTGTATCTTTTGCCATAACAGATTCTACAAAGTCATCTTTTCTAAATTGGAGTGGCTGTGGAAGTTGCTTGTGAATTTCTGCAAGTGTCTTGATAAATTCCGACTCTTGTCTGTTTGATACCGGTTCTATTACTGCAAAGAATTTAGTATTGTCATAAACCAATGATCCTTCTATCTGGATTTCATGTTCGCGAAGTTTCATAAACGACAAGACATTGTCCGTGAAATGTTTTCTCATGTCTCTTGGAAGCGCGCGCAATACACTTTGGCACATCTCTGCATCGTTGTTTAGCAAATCTTCAAAATATGCAACAGATCTTCGCACTATGTAGTATGGATGCCATGCAAGTGCATGAGCGTTTCTTTGTGCCATCTCAAGTGCTTTTGCAAAATCACCAAGCGTGTATCCTGCAATCCTGTCCGTTACCGAGAGAAACCATCCCATTTTTCTAAAGTGTTCTTTTCTTGCATCATCTTGCTGTACAAGTTCTGCTGCTGCAAGACAGTCCTCAATCTTTCTCTGGGTTGTCTCTTTTATATCGCCACTCCAAGGATACGTAGTTCTATGAATTAGTGCAGCAATCAAATTCTTGTCAATCTTGGCATCTTTTAGCAATCCGTCTAGTTTTTCATCAGTCATGACAAATTTTATGGCGTCTTCTTCGTGTGGCTTGTCCACTTTTTTCTGTGGGTCATAGTCATGGAACAGCGCTGCAGTAAACAAGTATGGCAAGTCTTCTGTCTTTATGGTTCCTTGCGAAGTCTCCCCTTGTGCTGCTAGAAGCGTGATGTATGTTACCTCAAGCTCATGAACAATATTGTGATATCCATAATAATCAATTCCAAGTCCCTTTGAATCAAACAAGTTAATTGTATAATCTAAAATCTTGCCGTAGCACTCTCGCTTAAAACCATTGGCTACCATTATGTTCTGGATCTTTTCCCGCAAGGCTACTGGATCCTGATTTTGTAGCAACATGGTGGTAATTGATACTGGTGGTTTTAAGTTCTCGCTATTTTGATTATTTTTTTACAGGATTCTTTCTTTTCCTGTAAATTGTAAACGCAACCAAAACTGCAATAACAATTATTGAAATCACAGATACATCGGTATAATCTACAGACCAGTTTGCAACCATGACCTTTGGCGAGTCTACAAGAGTTTCTACAGAATATTGATTTGCATCTCCAATTACCTGACCCTGCCATCCAAGAAATACATGTCTTGTAATGGTGTCATCTCCTGGAATTACCGATATGTTTGCAATTGCACCAGAGTCATACCACCCTGTTCCAAGTGCTCTGCCAAAATTTGAGATCACGTTTACAAAATACTGATCCTTATACTGTGGTGTTATGATGTGATTCTCTGTTACATGTATCACAGAAGATCTAAAAAGGCCTGATTCCTGTCTTGGAATGATATTAACATCAGAGTTGTCGGCTGACCATCCTACAAGCTGTTCTCTTGTTTGACTGTCAGACTTTGTAATATATGGAACAAAGAATTGCAAGTCCGTATTTTTATCAAACCAACTGTCGCCAGTTGGAGACTGGGGGGAAAATGTCATGTTTGAAAATGTTGATGTGACTTGGAACTGTTGCACTGCAACAAATGTTATAGTGTGGTCTTTGTCTGTTGGGATATCAATTGTCAAATTCCCATCTGCATGCCTTGTTATGCTAATTTGGTTATCGTTGTCTATTGAATATGAAACAAGATTGAACCTTCTCACGGTGTCCTGCCATGTGTATTTCTGAGACAAGGTGTACTTTTGTCCTACCACTGCAGATGTGGTATATGAGCCAAATGTATCTCCAGAATAGCTTACTGATATCTTGACATGTTGTGACTCTGCTGATACACTTGATGATATCATACCACATGACACCAAGCAAAAAAGTACAAGTCTTACCGAAAGCAAACCATTCTCTTTAGGATGTGGTACTCTATTTCTCAATTACCAAATAGTGTAAATTTCTAGCAAAGGTCAAATAATACTTTATCAACCAAGAGTCATGAACCGTTCATCATATCTATTGGTATTGACACTTACATTTTCACTTGGTGCTACACCTGCCTTTGCGCAGACTATACAACCATTCACAGTAAAAGATGCTACAAGCGGCCAGTCTTTTCAGGTAAACTATGCCATGGATGCAGGAACCATAAACGACATGACCATTAGCCAACAGGACACCTCCCTCATAGTCTCTGTCAAGACAACATCTGATGGAAACCTAACCATGACAATGCCTAGGGCCTTGATTGATGCAAAGAATGGTGCAAGTGATGACCAATTCTTTGTTCTAGTTGATGGTGCAGATACTGATTTTTCAGAAACCAAGACTACAACTGACAGGACGATCACAGTAATGGTTCCACAAGACACTACTCAGGTAGAAGTCATTGGAACACAAGTAGTTCCAGAGTTTGGAGCATTGTCTACAGTGGTCCTAGTAGTTGCAATATTGAGCATAGTTGTGGTCTCTGCAAAAACAAGGCTCAGGTTTACACAAAACTAGTTCATTGAATATATTTTACCTTACTTTTTTGTATGGCTAGATTTTTATTTTCGGTTTAACATTCTTGTTTTAAAAAAGGCCCTTGAGAGGTTTTGTTCATCTATTTAGTTCACCCCTTAATAATTTGGGTGCGAGTCAGGTGATTACTGCCAGAACTGTTGTAGTGTGTACCGTCCTACTTCTTTTTTACAATTGCCACAAAAAATAACGCCAGTATCACAAATCCTGCTGAAGACAGGATCGTATCTATTGTGGTTGCCTGGACAGAAGGCAAAATGATCTCAAGTCTTTGGAGTATGGCCCTGAAGGCATAAAGTCCAAAGGCAGCACTGACAAAAATCAACCTTGTCAAATTTGTTCGCTTGTAAGCCAGTAAAGATATCACAAGCAGTACTGCTGCAAATATTCCAGTTGCAAAGTCCAAAGACTCTGGCAGATCTGGCATCTCCCCTCCTATCTCAGTCATGTTTTCAGAAGACAAGAAAAAGTTTTCCAGCACTAGTCCTCTGACTCCTTTGTATCAGATGATATCTGTATGAAAAGTTCAGCAAATCTACTTAGCAATTTATCCCAGATGTTTGTGTGGTAGGTTTTAAGGGCAGCGGCTACATTTTTGCTGTCTATGACAGAATAGGTTACAGTTCTACCTTCCTTGGTAGGCCTGACCAAGCCAGCTTCCTCAAGCCTTGACATGTGCCAGCTAATTGTAGGGGCAGAAAACCCTTTGAAGTTTACAATGTCGCTCTGTGTTGAGTTTGGATGTTCAAGCAAGTATACCAAAATATCCCTTGCGGTCTCTTGTCTTAAAAAAGCCAGTATGTGGTATTCTGTCTCAAGTATCTCAACTGCATAATAGCGTCTGTATACGTTGATTCGCTTTGATTTTATTTTTCCAGACTTTTCCAAGACATCAAGATGATGCTGTGTTGCACCCATGCCAAGTTGCAGCTCCCTGGTAATCATTCTAAGATGTGCACCGGGGTTTTTTTTGATATACTCGTATATCTGTGATCTAATGGAATCATCTTGATCTTTTTCATCTGGCAATAGTATTCGCTCTTTATCACATTAATTTACCATAATAAAGGCTAATTACACTTACAGGTGCACCCAGCTAAATGTCATTTGTTTTTTGCAATATTTTTTTACTTGCAAATCAAATTAGATTTAGATAATCGTCCCTCAATTGTAATATACAAATTTTTGATATCTTATTTCCAGAGGTGAAAAACAAAGTAATGAACAAGACAAAAACCATAATTGCATTGCACTTGCTTGCAATTATAGTAGCTGCAGGAGTGGCAATTATGACAGAAGAGAAAGTTTTTGCCCAGCCAGTAAATCCAATCACCACAAATGCTCAAGTTGTTGATTATTCAGACCAGCCAGACTCACAGCAAAGTGATCAGACTAGCGTAGACAACCATAATGATGGAGAAACAAATGATGATCACAACAGCGCAAATGAAGGGCATAATGGAGACGGTGATGGAGAACAGCCAGATCAAACCGAATCTGGAAAGTAGAGATACATCTCTACCTTTTTATTTTTTAATTTTATATAACAAATGATTTCATGATATTACAAGCAATAAAAAATTTTGAAAAAATTGTATACATTATTAACTGTGGAAACTTAGTTGGCTGCACCTATACTGTAATATACACTACTAACTGACAAAATTTTAAATTGATAAAATCATTAACGGAATTGTTTTTTATAATAATCAATATCAGCTACACTAGTGAAAAAAATGAAAGATAAAGATAAACAGTCAGAGACTCAAGTACTGCTAAACAAGGTGCCTGAAATCACCTTGTTCTTTTGGATAATCAAGATTCTATGTACTACTGTCGGTGAGACAGGTGCAGATTTTTTGAATACAAAGATGAATCTCGGACTGGATGGTGTAACAATAATCATTGGAGCAATGCTTGCTGTAACATTATTTTTCCAATTTAGATTAAAAAAATACGTACCAGGAATCTACTGGCTTGCAGTTGTTTTAATCAGCATAGTTGGAACCCTCATCACAGACAACCTGACTGATAACCTTGGAGTATCTTTGACTATCAGCACTATTGTATTTGCTGTAATTCTTTCAATAGTCTTTGCTGTCTGGTACAAGAAAGAAAGAACACTGTCAATACATACCATATTTACTTCAAGAAGAGAGGCGTTTTACTGGCTAGCTATTCTGTTTACATTTGCACTTGGAACAGCTGCAGGTGATCTACTGGCTGAAAAAATTGACATTGGCTATCTTTTATCTGCAATAGTTTTTGGTGGAATGATTGCTGCTGTTGCAATAGGTCGTTATGTTTTCAAGGTAAATGCTGTTTTGGCATTTTGGGTAGCATACATCCTTACTCGTCCTCTTGGGGCTTCAATAGGTGACTATCTCTCGCAAGACACGGATAGTGGCGGCTTGGGATTGGGAACTGTAATAACAAGCGGAATCTTCCTTGGTACCATTCTTGCTACAGTCATCTATCTGACAGTGACAAAAAAAGACGTTATTAGAAATCAGACTTGAATCTGGCAAGATTCAAACCCTATGAGAAAAATTGCTATGATGTTGAAAAAATAACAGAATAGATTAGACAAAATTTAATATAAAACAGACAATTGGTCATCATCATGAAACATGAAGCACGAAATCCGACCAAAGAACAAATAGATAATGCTATTGACAAGTCCATTGAAGAAAACTTCAATGTTTTGAAAAAGCTTGAAGAAAGTAGCACAAGTTAGTGATCTAGTACCGCACCATATTTTGATCATCGTTTAATTCTCATATCTTTTGCCATACTACGGCTCATTGTACCAATGATAAAAGAAATGATTTCCTTGCCTTCCTTTTCATATTCAGGATACACATCAAACGCCATCCATTTGTCTACTATTTTCTTAGCACCAACACCACGTGTAAATACCGCAATTGGAATAATGGAGATCATAGGTATTACAACATAGAATATAGCTTTCCAAGTTACCATTCTCGAATCATTTTTTGCAGATAGTTTCTTCATCCATTTTGAAATTTTCTTAATCAGTATTGCGTTACTTTCCTATCATTCTTCGTTGTTTTTGCTATATTGACAGTAAAGCGTACTGCACTTAGTGGAACAATCATCTTGTATCCATTTAATTCCAAATATGCAATTGCTGCCAATAGCGCAGTTCTTTTATTACCATCATAGAATGGATGCATGCGAATTATGCCTTCCATTATACTTGCAGCTTTTGCAAAAACATCAGGATATGGAATGAATAAGCCATAGAGTTTTTGGTTTGGCCGATCAGCTATCGCCTGAATTAATCCTAGATCTTTTACACCTGTGAATACTTTGAACTTAGCTTCCACTACACTGTGGAGGTAAAGTAAATCATTAGTGGTTAATTCTTCCATTAAATTTCTGCTAATCTATCAAATACGACCTTGTTCTTATCGATAGCTTCTTTGACTATAGACTCTAAAATTTCCTTCTTTTGTTCTTCGGTCATATCTGATCAATGTATTGTACTAAATCGTACTATATTATTATTACCACCCCCAGGTATGTTTACCCCCAGCCTATTTTACCAGTGAATACTAATTTTTTATATCTAACTAAAACCAGCTCCGAATTGATCGCCATGCTGGAGTGGGTCCACCGAATCTGAACTTTTCATCTTTAGATACAAAAATGCCTCATTTACAAGTTGGATTGCAGATTCGTCATGCATGTGAAACTGTGTTTTGGCAATGTCATAGTATTTTTTCAGCTTGGCCTGGTCTTGCTCATCAAGTGAGGTCTTGTCATGTGATATAATGTCTGCAATCTTTTCAATCTGCAAGTTGTATTTTAAATCGCTCATTTGAGATAAAAGCCGTCTCTTGTTTTTAAGTGATTAGTATAATTGTTATTTTGATACAAAATATTTTTAGGATTTTTCCTCGTCAATGTCTTCTTCAAATTCATCATCCAAAAATTCTTCTAATTCGTCATCTTTTTCCACAGGCTCGTCCAAAAAGTCTTCTTTTTCTTTTGCCTGTGTTGGATTCATAGTATTCTTTCTTTGTGCTTGTCCTTATAACCTCTATTTTTTTAAGATACCGTAATTGACATGTAACAAAGGAAATCTGCGTCAATTTTTTAAATTGCAAAATTAGAATGTAAATATATTTGAAAGCAGAATTTTTTATAATAATAATACTGATAACTGGTGCAGGCTCTCTTGTTACATATTTTATCATTTCAAATTGGTGGTCACAGATGCATCAAACCATGCCGCATGGAACCTCTTGTAGTGATGAATTAAAGGAATTTGAAGGCAATATCATGGTATCAACAAGGCAACAAACAGAAATGATAGTCATGTCTAATCAAACACTGAAAAAACTAATTGATGAGAGCAGTTATTGCGAATTCATGGGACTCTCAACTTTGTATACAGAAAATGGTACGTATCAGGCACTGAATATCAATCTAAATGATACAAAAGAACTCTCAGTTGAAGTTAATCTAAGAAATAGTTCAGTTGTATCATACGATCTAAGCCATTTGACAAGAAATTATCCTGCACCCTGACTGAAATGCATTATTTTTTTGCAAAATTCTCTAATGCTTTTCTTGCATCGTGCTCGCCGCTTTTGATTAATTTTTTTATTGTTCCGCGAGAAAAGTCTGCATCCTCAAATAGATAGTGCGAGTCTTCCTTTCTTTCAATTCTTGTTATCTCTTTTATTATGGCTCCCCTCTGGCAGGCAAGCTTGTGGTATTCAGGTTCTATCTCTTCAAGTTTTTTCCTGCTTGATTCATCAAGTGGTGCATCCTGTAAAATATCGTGCATCTTTTTTATCACAAGCAAGTATCTTGAGATTATCTTTGACATGCGAACTGTCTGGTCAGTCTTGTCTGCATGCATAATGTCCCTTGCCCTGTGCCATGACTCTGACATGGTTCTGGGAATCTCTTCCTGGTTTCTTGGAAATAGATTTGCAATTATGACTCTCTTGTCACAGACTGGTGATGCGTCAATGACTTCTCGAAGCGGTGTGTTGTTAAGAAGCGTGCCATCCCACAAGTATCTCGAGCCAACCTTTGTCCAAGATATTCCATAGAATGGATATCCTGCGCTTCCAAGAACATGATCTGAAGTAATGGTATCATATTTGCTGTCAAATATGGAGGGCTTGCCGTTTTGAACATCGGTTGACGTTATTATCAGCCTTGGCCTTGATGGATCCTTTAGTCTTGTGTAATCGACATATTTCTCTAGTGTTTTTTTCAGTGGAGAAATGTCGTAAAGATATGGTAAATTGTATGAAAAACTAAACGATGGCTTGAGCCAGAGTGGCAAAAACGCATTTGGGTTTCCCCACATGGCAGAATACATGGACGATGACATCTCTCGCATTTTGTCTGGAAGATACGATGGAGTAACACCATCTGACATGTTTAACCAAAAGTCTTCCAAGTCTTTAGCAGGGTTATCGCTCTTGCTTGCTGTAATGATTGCTGCATTTATTGCACCAATTGATGTGCCTGCAACAACATCTAGTTTTATGCCAAATTCATTTACTATCTTGTATACTCCACACTCGTAGGCCCCAAGCGAGCCTCCTCCCTGAAGTATGAGTACATTTTCCTCACAGTTTTTCTCTTTTTTTATCTCTGGCATTTCTTATGTTTTCTATACAATATCCTTGGGTTATGATGTTTTCTGCTATTCTCACGATGTTATTCTATGGCTTGTCTTGTGAAACGAATTGTGTGAGCCAAATATTGCTAATGCCGATACCGCAATAGCCACAAAGTTTCTTACTGTCATGGACAGGTTGGGACTAGATGCAATGATATTTCCATGAAAGACTGTATGCCAATTATCCAAAAGACAGAATCCAAATGTGCCCCATGATGTTATACCTGCAATGAGATATCCGGTTCTTTTTTTGTTTAGCACAAGAATGATTGAAACTGTCAGTACTCCGTACCACACCACAACACCTGCAATCCAGGAAGGTTCCAAGACCTGAGTTCTGTCATCTATGGTATAATATGACATGCCAAGTATTCCTAATATGACAAGACAGAGAAGCAACAGATTGTGGTTTGTGGCAAGTCTAGTTCTACCTTGATCATTTTGCAATTGTTGTTTCACTGACAGCTCATATTGTGTGTGAATTAAACCATTTCACGAAGGATTAACCGGTTACTTGATTCTGATTTTTATCTATGGTGTCTTGATGCAAGAAATTTTGTCATTATTCTGCCAAGTTCTTCTGGGTCCTCAACATATGGCGAGTGTCCACATCCGTCCATTGCAACAAACTCACAGTTTGAAATTGATGAGATAAACTGATCTGCATACTCAAATGGTATCAGTTTATCTTCTCTGCCCCATATCAGTAACGTTGGAATCTTTATTTTTTCAAGTTTATCGTGAATGTCTGGTGCATTTTTTAGCCCAAGAAGTGTAGATAAAAAGACCATCTTTGCATTTGGTCTTGACATGTTGTTTACAAATCTCTCAACTGATGTCTCTGATACTTGTTTTCCTGGACCTACCATCATCTGGTATGCATTTTTGACCGAGTCCTTGTTTGGATAGAGGGCAGCCATGGTGTATGCATCAAGTGTAGGTGTAGACTTGCGCATTATGCCTGCAGGCGATATCAGTATTATTTTTTCAATCATGCTTTTCTGCTCCGATGCACACTCGACCGCTATCTGTCCTCCAAGGGAAGTGCCTACCAAGAATGTCTTTTTTATTCCAACTACATCCATAAAATCAAAGACAAATTTTGTAAAAAATTCTGGCGTATAATCCACTGATGGCTTGTCACTCTGGCCATATCCAATAAGATCTGGTGCAATAACATGGTATTTCTTGCTCAAAAATGGAAATAGATTGTTCCATCTTTCTGCATATCCTCCAAGGCCATGAAGTAACAAAAGAGTATGATCGGAATTTCCATCCTCGAGATATCTTATATTAAATCTGTTGACTTCAACAAATTTTTCTTTCATCTGTCCAAGTTTTGGAGCTTTTACAAACAAGATAAGTTTTTAGCGATACTAGTTATGACAAGGGATCTAGTATTATTTTGTCTTTGGAATAAATGTCGAAGTATATTGTAGCATCTTGGCATATGATGATAACATTGCCTTTATCTGGTTGTCATAGGATTCCATTGCAGATATGGTATTTTCAACAAATGCCTTTTGAATGTTAGAGAAGATCTCTATCTGGGATATGGCAGTCTGTGATGCCAATTTAGAGAATCTCTCAAAGGATTCAATTGCCTTTTGGTCTATTCCCAATTTGTCTTCGAGTTCCTTTTCTGCAATGTAACATGTTCCAAAAAAGTCTCGCGCAATGCGCAACCCCTCTGACTGCAAGTCTGCAAACCCTTCAATATATGATGGCAACAGTCCCTCTATCTTCATTATTACCTCTTCTGTACTGTTCCTCATGACATCGCACACAGACATGGTGTTCTTTGGCTCTATCTGGGTCATCTTGTATGATGATATTATATCATCATGCTTTTAACAATTTGTGCAGATTAACAACGACAAGCAATCCCTATATGCATTGAATTCCAAATTACTCTGTTTTTCATGTCCACACCTGATGAAAAAAAACTATTGACAGGATACAAACACAATTCTCTTTTTTGGACTGATTTGTTGTACTTGATGTCAAACAGGCAACAGTCCATTGCAGCCACAGGACCGTTTCGCAAATTTGCAATAAATGCAAAAAACATCAGTACAGAAACAATAGAGATGAACGAAGACTTGGCAGAATTTAACAACAGATTGACTACATATTACAAGCAACTTGCAGATACCTGGAACGAGGCACAAAGCGAATACGCAAGAAAGGTACCTGAAATACCAAATGACACAGAGCACATCGAGGCCTCAAAGAGAATCTGGATTGACATTTTTGAAAATTATTTCACAAGACTATTTGATTCAGCAGCATTTGCAGAAAACTTTGGCAAGCTAGTAACAAGCGAGCTTGAGATTGCCAAGCACTGGAGCAACATGGCCTCTACCTTGCTTGAGGGGGCAAACATGCCTACCAAGAAGGACATGGATGAGGTGTACAAAGAGTTACACTCTTTGCGAAAAAGAGTTGCCAAACTTGAAAAAATAGCAAACAGGGAAGGAGACCGAAATGGCAAATGAGATAAAACTAGACCCAAAGGTACTTGCAGAATTTATCAAGCTAAACACAAACATCTTTGAGGCTCCTGCCTTTGCAAAATCCCTCGAAGAAGTAGACCTTGAGACAACACCTTACGAGGTGGTATACTCTGAAGGAAAAGTAAGACTGTTGCATTTCTCGCCACAGGTGCAAAGACAACTCAAGACACCACTTGTCATTGCATATGCACTTGTAAACAGGTTTCACATCTTGGATATCCACCCAAAGAAGAGCTGGGTTCGATTCTTACTCAACCAAGGAATTGATGTCTATCTGATAGATTGGGGAACTCCAACCCAGATAAACAGACACGAGGGTTTTGATGATTATGTGAATGGTTACATGGACAATTGCATTGATTACATACTGCACGAGTCCGAGTCTTCAAAAGTATCGCTGCAAGGGTATTGTACAGGAGGAACACTTGCCACGGTATATGCTGCACTATATCCTGGTAAAATTCAAAACCTAACCCTTACTGCACCAGTAATTGATGGCAGAAGGGATAGTACCGTTGTATCAAATCTTGCCAAGCACCTCGATGTTGACAAACTAATTGATACGCTTGGCAACATGCCGCCAGAGCTCATGTATTATGTATTTTCCATTCTAAAGCCATTTGAGCAAGGATTTGAAAAATACATCAACTTTTTCAAAAACATTCACGATAAAGAGTATGTAGACAATTTCTTGCGTGTTGAAAAGTGGGTCTCTGACACGCCCCCCATCCCAGGGGAGCTGTATCGCCAATGGATAAAGGATGTCTACCAGGATAATCTGTTGATAAACAACAACATGTATGTTGGCGGAAGGCAAGTCTCGCTCAAAAACATAAAAATGCCACTTTTGACCCAGGTGGCAGTAGGGGACCATCTAGTGTCGCCAGAGTGTAGTATGCCGATACATTATGCAGTATCGTCTGAGGACAAGATGCTCAAAATATACCCAACAGGCCATGTGGGAATGATTGCAAGCTCCTTCTCTCAGAAAAAAGTACTTCCCGAGTTTGCCCAGTGGCTTGCCCAAAGATCTGAAAAATAAAAAATTAGGTTTAGTTCTTGCTTGGAGTCCATGCTGAGAACCATGATTGCAGTATATTTGCATCCATTGTTGTAAATGCCTTGAGGTTGTCATTGAAGGTCTTGACGTTTTGTCTTGCTGCCTCCATTGCTGCCAGTACTGCTTTATTTTGTACTGAACTTGTTTTTACAATCTCTTCAGTTGCATCGTTTATTGCCTTGAGGTATGTTGGTGGAAGATTTGCATTAAATCCATTCTTTGCAGCTGCCTCTTGCTGGAATTCAATTGCAGATTCTACTGCATTTTTGTATGCTGTTGCAAATTCCTGCTGGAGATTTGATGCTGCCTGGATGTACTGAGTAATGTTCTTCTCTGTTTCCTCAAAGTATCGATTTACGTTTTGCTTGTATACTGCGTATGCTTCTTTTGTTTCTGTCTTGCTCATTTTTTCACCTCCTGTCGTGAATTTCTTTTGTGGATTGGAACTATGATAACTTGGACCAGATCATCTTCCTTGATTCCAATTGCTTCTCGCTCTGCTTCAGGTATGGAGATTCTTCCGTTGCTTCCAACAGTTGTCTTAAACGCACCCCATGATGAAAACTGGGGCATGTTTTGCGCAAGACCAAACCAATTGTACATTGCCCTTGATCCGGTCTCTGCAAAGTTTTGCACCAAGTCTGATTGTGCATGGGTTGTCTTGTCTGCCATTTCCTTTAGCGTATCTAGAGGATTTGATTGGTTTGTACGGTTCATCATGTCGCCAAATGTTCTCATAAAGTCCATCTGCGCCTTGCCGCTTTTTTGGATCCAATCTCGAAAGATTGCTGATGGATCAGGTTGGTCATAATTACCAGTCATTGGTAATAATAACCAGCTAAAGGTATATAACCCTATTGTTGCAAAATATCGTGATGTCTATTCAGACAATCAATCCTGCTACTGAAGACAAAATTGCACAATATCAAGTCATTACCGATGCAGAACTTAAAGCCAAAGTTGCAAAATCCCGCGAAACTTTTTCCAAATGGAAGACCGATCCTAAAAAGCGTTCCATGTTTTTGCACTTGCTATCCGAAGAACTAAGAAAGAACAAGGGATCACTTGCCAAAACTGCAACACAAGAGATGGGAAAGACCATCAAGGAATCAACAGCAGAGGTGGAAAAATGTGCATGGGTCATGGAGTTTTATGGCGATAACGGCTCTACATTTCTCAATCCCGAAATAATCAACACTGATGCAAGAAAGAGCTATGTATCCTTTGAACCAATTGGATTGATTGCAAGTATAATGCCGTGGAATTTTCCATACTGGCAGGCCTTGCGATTTGCAGCACCATCGCTTATGGCAGGAAATACGATACTTCTCAAGCCTGCAAGTGTTACAATGAACTGTGGATTAAAAATTGAAGAAATGTTTCTCAAGGCCGGTTTTCCAGAAGGTGTATTTCAAACACTTGTAAGTGATTCCAAGATGGCTGAAAAACTAATCGATTCTGACATCAACGCAGTTACATTTACTGGGAGCAATGTTGCCGGAGCCAAGGTTGCACAAAGGGCCACAGCACAAATAAAAAAATGTGTGCTAGAACTTGGTGGAAGCGATCCGTTCATTGTCTGCTCTGATGCAGATGTAGACAAGGCATCAACAGGTGCTGTAAAGGGACGGTTCATAAATTGCGGCCAGAGCTGCATTGCATCAAAAAGATTTTTTGTGACAAAAAATATTGCAAAAGAGTTTATTGAACAGTTTGTACAAAAGACCGAAAAACTGGTTGTAGGGGATCCAACGTCTGAGAGTACCGATATTGGCCCGCTTGTAAACGCAGACGGCCTTGCAAGAATTGAGTCGATGGTAAAAGATGCACAAAGCAAGGGCGCCCAAGCACTCACAGGAGCAAAGAGGGTTGGCAGCAAGGGCTACTTTTATGCCCCTACAGTTCTAGGTGAAGTGTCATCTGATATGGCAGTTGCAAAAGAAGAGGTCTTTGGCCCTGTTGCACCTGTTACAATAGTAGAGGACGAACAAGAAGCAATAAAACTTGCAAACCAGTCCCAGTATGGGCTTGGGGCAAGCATATGGACCAAAAATCTAGACCGGGCAGACAAGCTATCTGCACTTGTAGAATCTGGGATTGTGTCTGTAAATAACGTGGTAATCTCTGATCCTAGAATTCCGTTTGGTGGGGTAAAGCACAGCGGGTTTGGAAGGGAGTTGTCAAGATATGGGATGCTGGAATTTGTAAATATAAAATCAGTCAGATATTATGATCAGTTGGTCCAGCACCACCACGTAGAGTAATGAGAAACATTTCTTGACTGTACTGGAGAATTTCTTGCATGGAATTTCCTGCATCAATAATTGTTGTCACGTGTTGTAGTAAACAAAGCTAGGATGGTTTATCAGTACCGATATAATGATTTTGTCTGAAAGTCATGAAAGATGCACGAAGGGCACTTGTTACACTGGCAATAGAGGATACGCTGCTTAAAGTAGGCCAGATATCATATTATGAAGTACTAGACAAGCTCTATGAAAATTATGACTGTTATATTTCAGATTGTTACGATCACCCGGAATATCTCTCACAGGTGTTAAAGGAATTGTATGGAAGTGGCAGTCTGGCAATAATTGAATCAATCAAACAATATCTTGCCGAGGCAAATACACAAGAAGAGATTGCAAAATTCATCTTAAAAATAAGTGAGTAAAATTGCAAGAAAGACTAGAGAAATTAAAATCACAAAAATTCCTGCTCTTCTCGTTGATATCAACAGGATTTGCAATCTTGGTTGCTGAATATGTTGGCAAAAAGACTGCCATGGTTTTTACAAACTGGATATTTGTTCCAATTCCTGGCGCCATGCTTGTTTTATCAATAATATTTGCAAAGAAACACTATATTTCTGGAGATCATGGGAAAGCATGGATTGCATTTGCAATATTTGCAGCATGCTGGTTTATTGCAGAACAGATATGGCTAGTTGAAGAGCTTTTCTACGATCAGAAAACCTTTCCATCAAGTGCAGACTTTTTCTATATTGCAGGGTATCCGGCCTACTTTGTGTTTGCAATTTTGTATCTCAAGCCTTTTAGAAACTCTATTACAAAAAAGACAATCCTGATTGCATCTCTTATTGCAGTAGCTTTGCTTGTACCAGATTTGTATTGGACTCTTGAGAACAACTCCGATGAGGACCAATTTTCTATCATATTGGGAGCGATTTATCCTATATCGGACTCAATAGTGTTGGTGCCTGCAATTATTGGAGTGAAGTTATTTTTTGGAGGAAAGGTAAACTTTCTTTGGGTCTTGATGTTTTTTGGTATAATGTTAGAGGTAATAGCGGATACTGGTTTTCAGTATTTTTCACTAGACAATTCCTACTATACTGGACACCCAGTTGACATTCTCTTTTTGTGGTCGTACATATTATTCTCCTTTGGAGTCTATGACAGTATGAAAATATTCAATAGCAAAATGAATTTCTATCGTGACAAAAATAGTCTCAGATAGCACACCAATAGTTTGACAAGGTTATTTGTACTAATTGGGTAAGATGAGGATAATTGACTATCTGCTTGACTTTCTAAAAAATGACTTTACACAAAAGAAGATAATTGAAGCTCTTGGGATGAGCAAGACAAGTGTTCAGGCAAAGCGTACAAATAACAAAATTAGATAAATCTAAAGATGCAGAGTTTTCAAATTATGATATTGTTTCTCTATTCAACATTTAAAAAATTGGCGTATCTTTTAGCCTGATTAATTCCAGAGAACAATCTCTAGTTCTATGCCAGAGCTGTTATAGCGGACACAGATTTAACAGAATAAAAATCTGGGGTTGTGTACACTATATCTAGGAAAAACATAGAAAAGACCAAATTTTTACTAAGAGTATACTCTTCTGGTGTACTGCAAGATTGAATGTTTTGGAGTCAAATTCATGTTTTAATTGTAAAAAATTTCACCAAGAAGTTTCAAAACCATTAAACTTGGAAATAAAAATACAGTCCTAATGTGCTAGGACTGCGGTGATTATTCCGGCTCCAATCAGTATGCCTAGTCCCAAGAACAAGGCATCATATGCTATCACTTTCTTAAATGGAGCACGAACTTCTCCTGCCCACACTGTGGGGTTCTTTGTTTTGGTTTCCATGCCTTGTATGTGCACTGGCAAACTCATAAGATCTCATAAGCTTGCTTTGTTACAGTTAAGCTAGCTTTATTACAAATTCCCTCGGGTTCTTGCATTCTTGATATATCCAAGAGATATCTTATAATGCCCACAAATCTGCCATTGATTTAATGAAGTATGGTGCTACTGCATTTATCTTGCTTGCAGCATTTGTAGCACTTGCAGTACTGATTTATCAAAATAATTCACAAGTGATGTCATTTGACCATTCTGGGCTTGCCGCAATAAACCATCCCGGAGAAAAAATACTTGATAAAATTATGGTAACACTTAGCAAGTATGGCAGAGAGTTTGTATGGATTCCTGTTGTTGCAATACTGTTCCTCTTTGGAAGAAAAGATGGCAGACGTGCTGCAGTGTTTCTTACACTATCCTTTTTGATACTGATACCTCTCGGAACTGTACTAAAATCCGAAATAGACAGACAGAGGCCTGATCTACCAGATGATAACATACTAGTCAAAAATGAGAAAGACCAGTCCTTTCCTTCAGGTCATGCAGTAATGGTATCGGCAGGTGCAACTGTATTGCTATTGATATTCAATAGAGGAAAGCAACTTGTATTTTCAATAATTCTTGCAATCGAATCAATACTGGTATCATACTCTAGAATCTATGTAGGGGTACATTATCCAATGGATGTGATAGGTGGAATTTTACTTGGAGCAGGAGTTGCGTTTGCAGTGATCGCATGCGGGCGATTCATGGGTCTGATATTTACCAAACTTGATTCCATAAAACGATAAGATACAAGATCTAGTGCTAAATTTAATTATGCAAAATCATTCTCTAAAATCATGATAGACCCAGAGGTACAAAAAAACCGAATTCCCGAATATGCAATAAACGAGATTCTTGTAAGCAGGTGGTCTTCAAGATCCTTTGCTCCCTATGATATTTCAGACAAGGAATTGTTCTCTCTCTTTGAATCTGCAAGGTGGGCGCCCTCGTCATCTAACAGCCAGCCGTGGAGATTTGTATATGCAAAAAGAAATTCTGAACAATGGAATGACTTTTTCAATCTCTTAATCGATTTCAATAAACAGTGGTGCAAGGATGCATCTGCACTTGTTGTT
>JACXTT010003983.1_pt1 | contig 22217 bp, 24 predicted proteins | sample 9270951 | NCBI WGS metagenome assembly JACXTT01 (sample SAMN15532306, study PRJNA645909) | rock metagenome | isolation source: weathered quartz diorite | place: Puerto Rico | collected 2017-06-21
CAGATGCCGGAGCGCCAGCTGGAGGCGGTGATGCGCGACTTCATCGCCCAGCGCTACAACCTGCTGCTGTGCTCCACCATCATCGAGACCGGCATCGACGTGCCCAGCGCCAACACCATCGTCATGAGCCGCGCCGACAAATTCGGCCTGGCGCAGCTGCACCAGCTGCGCGGACGCGTGGGCCGCAGCCACCACCAGGCCTACGCCTACCTGATGGTGCCCGACATCGAAGGCCTGACCAAGCAGGCGCAACAGCGGCTGGACGCGATCCAGCAGATGGAAGAACTGGGCTCAGGCTTTTACCTCGCCATGCACGATCTGGAGATCCGCGGCGCCGGCGAGGTACTGGGCGAAAACCAGAGCGGCAATATGCTGGAAGTGGGCTTCCAGCTCTACAACGAGATGTTGAGCGAGGCGGTGCGCTGCCTGAAGAATGGTCAGGAGCCGGACCTGTTGAGTCCGCTCAACGTCACGACCGAGATCAACCTGCATGCGCCGGCCCTGTTGCCCAACGACTACTGCGGCGACGTGCACCTGCGGCTGTCCTTCTACAAAAAGCTGGCCACCGCCAAGAACCCCGACCAGATCGACGCGCTGCTCGAAGAGATCGTTGACCGCTTCGGCAAGCTGCCGCCCCAGGCACAGACGCTGATCGACGTGCACCGTCTGCGCGTCATCGCCAAGCCCTATGGCGTGGTCAAGGTCGACGCGGCGCCGGGCGTCATCAGCATCAGTTTCAAGAAGAACCCGCCGATCGACCCGATGAAAATCATCGGCCTGATCCAGAAGAACAAGCACATCAAACTGGCCGGCAACGAGAAGCTGCGCATTGAACGCGAGCTGCCTGAGGTGAAAGACCGTGCGCAGATGGTGCGCGACATCCTGAAAAGCCTGGGGCAACCCATCATTGAAACTGCCACCGCCTCCTGAATTTATAGAGAAACTGGCCTACAGCCCTTATAGAACCTGCGCTAGCAGCTACTAATTCAATAGCAAAACTGACATGCCTGCACACGAAATCTCCCCCGGCCTGGTCATCCAGAACCTGCCCGCCGCCCTGAAGCTGGCCGACTACAAGCTCATCGCCTTTGACATGGACTCTACGCTGATCAACATCGAGTGCGTGGACGAGATTGCCGACGCCGCCGGCCGCAAGGCCGAAGTCGCCGCGATCACCGAAGCCGCCATGCGCGGCGAGATTACCGACTACAAGGACAGCCTGCGCAAGCGCGTGGCCCTGCTCAAGGGCGTCAGCGTAGCCAGCATGCAAGAGGTGTACGACCAGCGCCTGCAACTCAACCCCGGCTCCGCCGCGCTGGTGGCAGCCTGCAAGCAAGCCGGACTCAAGGTGCTACTGGTGTCCGGCGGCTTCACCTTCTTCACCGACCGCATCCGCGAGCGGCTGGGCATAGATTTCACGCGCTCCAACGTGCTCGGTGAAAAGGACGGCCTGCTGACCGGCGCCATGGTGGACCAGCCCTGGGGCGACATTTGCGACGGCGCCGAGAAGCGCCGCACGCTGCTGGAAGTCGCGTCGCTGCTGGGCATCCCCCCCACCCAGTGCATTGCCATGGGCGACGGCGCCAATGACTTGCCAATGATGGGTGTGGCCGGGCTGTCCGTGGCCTACCACGCCAAACCCGCCGTGCGCGAGCAGGCCATGGTGGCGATCAACAGCGGCGGGCTGGACCGCTTGCTGGAAGTGCTGCAGCCTGCCTGACTCCAGTCAGCTCCGCACCCGCACGGGGCGGAACTGGCGGTGCAGGCGAACGGCGGCCACCGCCGCCAGCGAGACGCCCAGCACCACCTCGGCCCCAATGGTGAGATTGGTTGCCAGCGTGTGTTCAGAGCACAGTGCCAGCGTGTAATGCAGCAGGCCCGCGGTGCCCAGCACGCCATAGGCTGCCAGCAACATCCCGCCCGCCATCCGCCAGCCCAGTCGGAGGGCCACCACCGCCGTCAGGCCCACCAGTGCAATGGGCAGCCAGGCCAGGTAGACCGACTCGCGCGTCATCCACGCCGGCAAGCCTGGATAGAAGGCGAGGTACTCGGCGTTGTGCGCAAAGTGGACCAGGCTGGCCAAGGTATAGAGCCCGAACAGGAGCCACACAGAGGGCGGCAAGGCCCTGGAATAAAGCGATGGACGCATGCGGTCAGGTGATTTTGAAAACGGTCCGCACCACTTTGGCGCCGGATTTCTCTTCGTACACCGCCCACTGTTTAATGCCTTTGACCAGCACTTGGTTGCTGATGTCCTTCACCGGCCTTTTGGCGCTGAGCTTGGCGGTGACCCAGTCCTGCACGTGGGGATAAAACTGTCCCTCCTTGCCGGTAGGGATCAGCAGTTCCTTGCCGGCCATGGTGCCGGCGGAGGTGACGGTGAGTTCGGTGGCGGGCATGGTCTTTATCTCTCTTCAGTTCAGCCCTGCTCCAGCACCGGACGGCCGGGCAGGACGGTAAAGCGGGCCAGCGTCTGGATGCCGGAATCGGCTTGGGTGACATCGGTCAGGCCGCGCAGGGTGGTAGTGAGCTGGGTGGGGGTGAATTCCACCACACCGTAGCCGCGGTGTGCGCTGTCGGCAAAGACGAAGTGCGGGTTCTGGGCCAACACGGCCGCTGTGTCGCCCTTGCCCGCGTGCGAGGTGATGCTGGTGCCGCAGAACTCCACGCCCACATTCGCACTGTCGGCCCGCGCGTAGTCGGCCTTCACATGGCCCACCCAGTTCTCATGCACGTCGCCACCCAGCACCACGGGGTTGGCCACACCGGGCTGCTGCAGGGCCTGCACCAGGCGCTGGCGCGCGGCGCCGTAGCCGTCCCAGCCGTCGTTCCACAGGCGCGGGGCCTGGGCCGTGCCGAAGTTGCGGGTGCCCAGAAGCGTGGACTGGCCCAACACGTTCCAGGTGGTCTGGCGCTGGGCTGCACCGGCCAGGGACTGGGCCAGCCAGCGCTCCTGCGCCATACCCAGGAAGGAGCGCGCCGGGTCGTTCCACGCCGCGCAGCGGGTGGGGTCTAGCGTGCCGCCACCTTGCTTGCCGCCCTTGGTGCAGACCTGTGGGTCCTTGTACTGACGGCCGTCCAGCAGGTAGAGCTGGGCCAAGCGGCCAAAGGACAGCTGGCCGTAGAGGCGCATCTCGGCGCCCTCGCCCAGGCCCTGCAGCGCGCGTGTCAGGGCCGACAGGGGCAGCGGCATGTTTTCGTAATAGGCCTGGTAGGCCGCGGCACGGCGGCGCGCAAAGGTGACCGCATCCAGCCCGCTGGAGCCGGCTTGCAAACCCGCGTAGTCGTTCTCCACCTCGTGGTCGTCCCAGGCCAGCAGCCAGGGGCAGGCTGCGTGCATGGCCTGCAGGCCGGCGTCGCTCTTGTAGAGCGCATAGCGGGCCCGGTAATCGTCCAGCGTCAGCACCCAGCCGCCGGGTGGCACACGCACCTTGCTGCCGGTGCCGGGGTATTCGTAGAGGTAGTCGCCCAGGAACAGCACCACATCCAGATGCTCGACCTGCATGTGGCGCCAGGCGCTGAAATAGCCGTCCTCCCAGCGCTGGCACGAGGCATAGGCCAGGCGCAGGCGCTGCGCCGGGGCACTAGGCAGCGGGAAGGTGCGGGTACGCCCCACGGCGCTGACGGCATCGCCCGCCATAAAGCGGTAGTGGTACCAGCGATCCGGTGCCAGAGCCGGCACCTCCACATGCACCGAATAGCCCAGCTCGGCCACGGCTGTGGTCTGGCCGCTGCGCACCCCTTGGCGGAAATTCACATCGTCGGCCAGTTGCCACTGCACGGTAACGGGTTTGCCGCCGCTGTCTACCATGGCCGCCGGCGCCAGGCGTGTCCACAGCAGCACCGTGTCGTGCGTGGGTGCGCCGCTGGCCACGCCCAGGCCAAAGGGGTCGTCGGTAAACCGCACCTGGCTCCAGGCGCTGCGCGGCAGCCACAGCGTGCCCGCCGTGCTGGCGGCCAGTTGCAGCAGGTGGCGCCGGTCCATGCGCGCGCCCTACGCTGCCGCGATCTGGCGCAGGGCCTGCTCGAACACCTCGGGCGGCTGCCCGCCGGAGATCAGGTGCTGGTCGTTGATGATGATGGCCGGCACCGAGTGGATGCCGTGCCCCTGGTAGAACTGCTCCTGCGCGCGCACCTCGGCGGCATAGGTGTCGCTGTCCAGAATGGCCTGGGCGCGCGCTGCGTCCAGGCCCACGCTGCCTGCCACGCGCACCAGCACGGCGTGGTTGCTGGGGTCTTCGCCGTCGGTGAAATAGGCTTTGAGCAGGGCCTTCTTGAGGGCCATTTGCTGGCCTTCCAATTCGGCCCAGTGCAGCAGGCGGTGGGCGTCGAAGGTGTTGTAGATGCGCCCGCGCTTTTGCATGTTGAACTCAAAACCAAGTGCCGCGCCACGTGCACGGATGTTCTCGCGTGCACCGGCGGCCTGCTCGGGCGTGGAACCGTATTTTTCGTGCAGGTGCTCGGTGATGTCCTGGCCTGCGGGGCCCATGGCCGGATTCAGCTCAAAGGGCTGAAAGTGGATGTCAGCCTGCACCTGCCCTTGCAGCCGATCCAGCGCCGTCTGCAGCGATTGCAAGCCAATGGCACACCAGGGGCAGGACACGTCGGATACAAAATCAATTTTGAGCGCTTGGGCCATGGGAATCTCTCCAAAAAGTGCCGTCACTGTAGCCGGCTCTGGCGGGCCGCGTGCGACTGCGCCTGCAAGCCGGATTTATACTAAGGGTTAACCCTTCGCACCCCCGCGCTTTCCGTTCCCCGTTTCCATGCCCGTTATGCGTTTTCTGGTTGCCGATGGCAGCCCCGCCCTGCAAACCTTTGCCCGGCAGTTGTTTGAAAGCTATGGCGCCGCTCCCGCCGATATCAAGACCGCGAGCACCCCGCAGGCCGCCTTGGAAGTCGCGGCCGAACTGCAGCCCGACTTTCTGCTGACCGACTGGTTTCCCAAAGAGGCCATCAACGGCATCGCCCTGCACCGCGAGATGCTGCATTTCAACCCGGCCTGCCGCTTTGGCCTGCTCAGCGCCGATACCAGCCCCACCGTGGCGGAAGAAGCGCAACGCGCCGGCGCCCAGTTCCTGCTGCCCAAGCCCTGCACCGCACAGGACCTGCGCAACGCACTGGGCCAGGCCGCAGGACAGGCGCGCCCGGAACCTGTAGCCGTACGCGTGCACCTACCCACCCCACCCGTGTTCAAGGCCGAAGACCGGGTGCGCTACCGCGGCCAAGTGGAAACCGTGAACTACGTGGTGTTGCGCCGTGGCGAACTGATGGTGCAACTACACCATGTGCTGGGCATGGTGCCGGCCAGCAAGCTGCAAAAGGCCTAAAAAGCGGAAGGGGCCCTGCCGAGCCCTATTTGAAGAAACCCTTGACGCTGTCCACCGCCGAGGCAGCGCCCTTTTTCACACTGTCCACCGCGCCGCCCAGGTTCAGCGGGGTGACCGCCTTGGTGGCGCTTTGCGTGATGGCACCCACGATCTGGCGTGTGGCCTCGGCCGGTGTCACGCCGTTGGACTTCTTGCCAATGTCCACCAGGTGGATGTCATTGAGTGCCACGGTCATGGCCTTGCCCTGCAGCACCTCTGCACTCACCCGGGCCTTGGCGCCCTTGATGGTCAGGTTCTCGATGATCAGCTTCTTTTCCTTGCCCTTGGGTGTCTGGCTGCCGCCCGTGAGTTTGGCGATATAGGCGTCCACATTGCGCTGGATCACGTCCAGGTTGCTGCCGCCAGAGGCGTATTCGTACACTACCTCGGGCTGCTCGATGGCAATTTCCTTGATCAGCACCACGTCCTTGCTGAGTGAGGCAATGTCCAGTTGCATGCGGACTTCGCCCACCGCCAGGGCGTGGTCGGTCTTGAAACCCTTGGGGTTTCCGAGCTGCAGGCCGCGCAGCGCCGCAGAGCCATCGGCTGGCTGAATGCGCACTCCGTCGAGCTTGACACTGACCCCGGTGATCTCCGGGCCATAGCTGCGGATGGCAGAGGCCACCACCGAATCCAGCGAGCTGTACAACCACCAGCCTCCGCCGATCGCCGCAGCCAGCAACACCCCCAGGCAGCCCCACAACACCTTGTTCATGCTTATGCCCTCCGGTTTTACAACGCCTGCCCAAGCCGGCCCACGCCTTCTTCAATCTTGGCCACATCGGCGGTGGCAAAACTCAGGCGCAGCGTGGACACATCGGCATCGTGTGCATAAAACGGCGCGCCCGGCACAAAGGCCACCAGCTTGTCGATGGCGCGCTGGGCAAATACCGTGGCATTGCTTTCCTTGCCATGCGCACCGGTGAGCCGAGCCCAGAAAAACATGCCGCCCTGCGGTGCATTGAAGGTGATGGCGTCACCCAAGGCACTGCGCAGCGATTCGCCCATGACACGTGCGCGCTCGGCATAGGTCTTGCGCACCACGGCCAGCGCGCCGTCCAGGCGGTTCAGGCCCAGGTAGTGCGCGGCGGTGGCCTGCGTCAGATTGCTGGTGTGGGCGTCGCTGAACTGCTTGCACATGGTGGCCTTGGCCAATAGCGCGGGCGGCGCAATCATCCAGCCCACGCGCAGGCCGGGGCTCAACACCTTGCTCAGGGAACCGCAGTGCACCAACCAGTCGCGGCTGCCGGGCACGCTATCGCTCAATGCCAGCAGGCTGGCCGGGGGTGCGGCGCCAAAGTAAAGCTCGCCATACGGGTCGTCTTCCACGATCACCGTTTGCGTGCGCACCGCGATCTCCAGAATGCGTTTGCGCCGGGCCAAGCTCAGCGTGGCACCGCTGGGGTTGCCGAAGGTGGGAATCAGGTAGACCAGCTTCGGCTTGTGCTCGTCGATCAACTGCTCCAGCCGGTCCACATCGACGCCATCCGCATCGATGGGCGCGCCGATCAGGTGGGCACCGTACAGGCGGAAGCACTGGATGGTGGCCAAGAAGGTGGGCGCCTCGACGATCACCTTGTCGCCGGGAGAAATCAGCGTCTTGCCGATCAGGTCCAGCGCCTGCTGGCTGCCGGTGGTGACGATCAGGCCATCCGGCGCCACGGTGGCACCCTTGTGCTTCATGAACACGCTGAGTTGCTCGCGCAGCGGCTGGTAGCCCTCGGTGGCGCCGTACTGCAGCACCGGGCCGGGGTTACTGGCCAGCACGGCAGCGGTCGATTCGCGGATGCCCTCCACGTCGAACAGGGCCGGGTCGGGAAAGCCGCCGGCAAAGCTGATGATGCCGGGCTTGCCCAGCAGCTTGAAGAGTTCGCGGATGGCGGAGGTTTCGATGGCATTGAGGCGGTCGGCAAATTGCATGGACGGAAGCTTTCAAAAAAATGCACGCGGCAGCAGGCCGGGATTGGGGTAAATTGTCACCGATTGCCCGCCCCATTTTTTCAGGAAGCGCCATGTCCAGCCTCGAATCCTTTTTCGGATCCGTCAAACTGCCCTCGATCTCTGAAGTGGCCCGCTCCCTGATCAAGACCCTCAACGACCCGCAGGTCTCCGTCACCACGGTGCGCAACATCCTGGCGCGCGATGCGGCGCTCACCGCGCAACTGCTGCGCCTGGCCAACAGCGCACAGTTTGGCCTGCCGCGCAGCGTGGGCACGCTGGACGAGGCGATTGCCCTGGTGGGCATGGGCCAGGTCCGCAGCCTGTCGCTGGCGGCTTGCCTGAGTGGCGCCTTTCCCACCCTGCCCGGCCTGGACCGTACCGCGTTCTGGCAAAACAGCATGGCCTGCGCCAGCTACGCCCAGTGGCTGGCCGCTGAATTGGGCGTAGACACCCAGACGGCCTGGCTCACCGGCATGATGCTGCGCCTGGGCGAATTGCTGATTGGCCAGGCCGAACCCAAGACCCTGCCCGCCATTGAGCGGCCGCCCCCCAAGCCCGGCGAGCGCTGGGTGCGTGAAAAGCGCCTGGTGGGCTTTACCGAAGGACAGATCACCGCCGAACTCGCGCGCCGCTGGGACTTTCCCATGCAGATCGTCCAAGCCCTGCAACGCGCGGCCGACCCGCTGACCGACCAGGCCTTTTCGCGTCTGGGGGCCGTGGTGCACCTGGCCGCCCTACTGGCCGACGCACCCGAAGCCGGCCCCCACGCCCTGGACACCCTGCCGCCCGCCGTGGTGGAGGCATTGGAGCTGGACGTCCTGTGGATGCGCAGCAGCTTCCCTCTTCACTCCTCATTCCCAGACCTGCAGGCCGCATGACCCCCAGCCAGATCAACACTTTTTTTGCCACGCTGCAGGCGGCCAATCCGCATCCGCAGACCGAGCTGGCGTTTGCCTCCGTCTTCGAGCTGCTGGCCGCCGTGCTGCTGTCGGCCCAGGCCACCGATGTGGGTGTCAACAAGGCCACACGCCGCCTGTTCGTGGTGGCCAATACGCCGCAGAAGATGTTGGACCTGGGCCTGGAAGGCCTAGAGCAGCACATCAAGACCATTGGCCTGTACCGCAGCAAGGCGCGCCACCTGATGCAGACCTGCCAGATGCTGGTGGACCTGCACGGCGGCCAGGTGCCGCGCACACGCGAAGCGCTGGAGGCCTTGCCCGGCGTGGGGCGCAAGACGGCCAATGTGGTGCTCAATGTGGCCTTTGGCGAACCCACCATGGCGGTGGACACGCATTTGTTCCGTCTGGGCAACCGCACCGGCCTGGCGCCGGGCAAGACGCCGCTGGCGGTGGAGCAGCAGCTGCTCAAACGCATTCCATCGCAGTACATGGTGGACGCCCACCACTGGCTGATCCTGCACGGGCGCTATGTCTGCCAGGCACGCAAGCCCCTGTGCTGGCAATGCGGCGTGGAGCCGGTCTGTGGCTTTAAACTCAAGACTCCCGCGCCCAAATAGCCATTTGTGCGCGCCCCCACTTTTGCAAAGCACCATGACTGACATCAAGCCGTTCCTGAAGTCCGTCAAGCTCCCGGTCATGCCGGAAGTCGCACAGGCGCTGATCCGCACGCTCAACGACGATGACGCCGACGTCACCACGGTGCGCCGCGTGATCGCCAAAGATCCGGCCCTCACCGCCACACTCTTGCGCATTGCCAACAGCGCCCTCTTCGGCCTCTCGCGCAGCATCAACACGCTGGACGGCGCCATGCGCGTGGTCGGCATGTCGCAAATCCGTGCGCGCGCACTGTCGATCTGCATCGCCAATGCCTTCGTATTGCCGCCCGCCCTGAACCGGCTGGAATTCTGGCGCGCCAGCATGGTCTGTGCGGGCTACGCCAAATGGCTGGCGGGCCACGTCGGCATCGACGAGCAACAGGCCTGGCTGACCGGCATGATGGCCCGCCTGGGGCTGATCGCCATTGCGCAGAAAAACGAGGGCATGCTGGAGGCCATCGAAGCCTTGCCGCGTGCTCCCGGCGAACGCTGGACGCGCGAGCGCGCCCTGCTGGGCTTTGACGAAGGCCAGATCACCGCCGAGATCGCCCGCCGCTGGGATTTTCCCGAGGCTGTGGCGCGCGGTTTGCAAGCCAGCGGTGACCCCATGGCTGCAAACCCGTTCTCGCGCCTAGGCGGGGTGGTGCACCTGGCCGGTCTGCTGGCCGATGATCCCTCACCCACCCAGCCCGACCTGCAAAGGCTGCCGGCGCCCGTGGTGAAGGCCCTCAAGCTGCGCCTGCCGCAACTGCAGGCCGAAGTGCCCAGCGCCGAAACCTTCAGCGACATCTCCAGCCTGCAGGGCTGACACGCCCCCAACGCCCCAGGCACGCATGCACCTCGACTCCAGAACCATCATGTTCATCACGGCCTGCATGGGGCCGTTGATGGCCTTGGTGCTTCTGGCCATGCGGCGCAACTACCCCACCGCCATCCGCGGACTGGGTTGGTGGGCCCAAGGCGCGCTCTGGTCGTTCGTGGGTGTGCTGCTGATTGCCAGCCGTGGTTCCATCCCGGTCTTCTGGTCTGTGCTGGTCGGCAACGGTTTGATGATGCTGGGCATGGTGCAGTGGTTGCTGGGAACCCAGCGTTTTCTGGGTACCTCCACGGACACCGGCCGGTGGATGCAACTGCTGGTTTTCTCCATTGCACTGCTGGGCTGGTACCTGATCGTGCAGCCCAGCTTTGAAGCCCGTACGCTCGTGGTGAGCGCCACCATGGCCATCCTCCTGTTGGTCAACGCCCGGCTGCTGCTGCGTCAAAGCAAATACCGCTTTGCCAGCCACTTCCTGCTGTTGGCTCTGGTGGCCAGTGCGGCCACGTGGGTGGCGCGGCCCATCGGGGCCTATGGGGGTTATCTGGAAGGCAACCTGTTTGCAGCCAACACCTACAACACCCTGCTCAATGCCAGCCAGACGGCTACCACCCTGCTCACCTTGATCGGCTTCGTGCTGCTGGCCAGCGAACGGGTGCGTGAGGAATTTGAAAAGCTGGCCGCCCACGACTCGCTGACCGGTGCACTGACACGTCGTGCCTGGAGCAAGGCCGCCCAGTCGGAGCTGGAGCGCTGCCACCGGCATGGCCGCGTGTTGTCCCTGATCAGCATGGACCTGGACCACTTCAAGCGTATCAACGACACCCAGGGCCATCTGGCCGGCGACCAGGCCCTGGTTGACTTTACCCGGCTGGTGGGTCGGCATTTGCGCCGCCACGACCAGTTCGGGCGCATGGGCGGTGAGGAGTTTGTGATGCTGCTGCCCGAAACACCATTGCAGGAAGCGCAAACCGTGGCCGAACGGGTGCGGCTGTCGGTTCAAAACCGCGTCGGCACGACCCCGTTTACCGTCAGCATCGGGCTGACCACCCTGGCTGCGGACGACGCCACGGTGCAGCATCTGCTGGCACGGGCCGACGCCGCCCTGTACCAGGCCAAGGCCAAGGGACGCAACCGGATAGAGGTGGACACCAGCCTGTCCTGCGTGGTCAATTTCCCGGGCGGTTTGCTTCCAGGCAGCACCAGTGGCCATACGCCGGAGCGTGCTGCGGCCACTGCGCCGCGGCCGTCACTGCTGGTACGCCCTGTGAAATCAGCGTTGCGGCACGGATCACGCCAGCGTGGGTAATCCACACCGCGTCGCCATCCCCCGCTTCGTTCCAGGCCGCAGCCACGCGCTGCAACACGGCATTGGCGTTTTCCACTCCGCCAAAACGGTGTGCACCGAAATCAGCGGTCCAGGCATCCAGGGCCGCGCGCGGAATCTGTGCCCAGGGCACGCCTTCCCAACACCCAAAGTCCATTTCGGCCAGCCGTGCCTCGGTTTGAAAGGTCAAATCGGGCCGCAGCCCGCACACTGCCTGCGCAAGTTGCTCACATCTTTGTAGCGGCGAGCGATACACGGGCAAGCCGTGCGGCAGCACTGCCGCCAACGCCCGGGCCGCTGCTGCGGTGGCCTGCGTGTCGGCCGGCACATCCAGCGCACCGTAGCAAATGCCGGGCGCGACCAGCGGCTGCGCATGGCGCACCAGCCACAGCGTCATAGCGCCAAGGCCCAGCCCAGATAAAACGCCAGCTCACACAGCTGCTGCGTCGCGCCCAGGCAGTCACCGGTAAAGCCCTGCAGGCGCCGTGCAAACCAGCGCCACAGCAAGGTAAAAGCCAGTGCCGAGGTCAGCACGGCGCCGACAATCGCTCCTGATTTGATAGCTGGTTGTGCAATGCCCATGAGGGCCAGCGCACTAAAACACCATAGAAACCCGACGCCCAAAGCCGCAGCACTGATCTGGTCGGCCAGCGGCTTGGACTTGGAGCCTGCCGCGTCACCCACATGCGGCAGCAGCCGGATCATCAGCAGCGGCCAGGTGCGCGACACCACATGGGCGGTGAACAGGGCCCAGCACAGCGTCGTGGCACTGGTAGTCCCCAGCAGCGCGAGCAGCGCCACCTTGGCCAGCAGCACCAGCACCATGGCGATGGCGCCAAAGGCCCCCACGCGCGAGTCCTTCATGATCTCCAGGGCCCGCGCGCGGTCTTGGCTGCCGCCCAGGCCATCGGCCACATCGGCCAGACCGTCTTCGTGGAACGCCCCGGTGAGCAAGACACCCACCAGGGTGCCCAGCACCGCTGCCACCAGCGGTGCAAACGCATTGGCCGGCAAGCCCTTGAGCAGCAACGCCGTCAGGCCCGCCAACAGCCCCCCCACCAGCCACCCTACCCCCGGCAGATGGGCCGCACTGGCGCGCAGCATGGCCGGGCTGAAGCCCACCCAGTCCGCCAGCCGTCCCGTCACCGGAATGCGGGTGAAAAACTGCAACGCCAGCAGGTAGTGCCGGGCCAACTGAACCATCATGCGGCCGTGCTGGAAGCGCTGGTGGAGGCCGACTTTTCCGAGACACCGGCGGATTCAAAGCTCGCCATATCGCGCAGGATAGTGCAGGCCGACTGCAGCAGCGGCCAGGCCAGCGCTGCGCCTGAGCCTTCACCCAGGCGCAGGCCCAGGTCCAGCAGTGCCTGCACGCCCAGGTGCTGCAGCATGAACTCGTGGCCGCGCTCGCCCGAGCGGTGCGCAAACACGCAGCGTTGCAGCACCAGCGGCTGCAGCGCATGCGCCACCAGTACGGCCGAGGTGGCAATGAAGCCGTCCACCACAATCACGCGGCGTTCTTGCGCTGCCTGCAACACCGCGCCGACCATGGTGGCGATCTCCAAGCCGCCAAACGCGGCCAGTGCGTCCAGCGGTGCGGTGGCACCCGCGTGCAAGGCCAGCACTTCACGCAGCACCGCCGTCTTGCGCTGCACTGCGGCAGCGTCCAGTCCGGTTCCGGCGCCGGTGCAAACCTCAATGTCCAGCCCGGCCAGGCGCGCCAGCAGCAGCGATGCCGCCGAGGTATTGCCAATGCCCATCTCACCCAGCAGCAGCGCATTGCCCGGCAGGCCTTGGACGATGTCCTGCCCATTGCGCAGCGCCTGCTGGCACTGGTCAGCGGTCATCGCCGGCTGGACCGACGCATCGGCCGTGCCCTCGGCCACCTTGCGCACCAGCAGGCCTGCGCGCTGCGCACCGGCGGGCAGGCCAGCCAGAAAGTCGTGCTTCACACCGCAATCCACCACGGTGAGCGCCATACCGTTTTGTTTGGAGAGCACGCTCACTGCGGCGCCTCCGGCCAAAAAGTTTTCCACCATCTGCCAGGTCACGTCGCTGGGGAATGCCGAGATGCCGCGTGCGGTCAGGCCATGGTCGCCGGCAAACACCACCATCTGCGGGTCACGCAGCGCGGGCGTTTCGGTGCCCAGGATTTCGCCCAATTGCTGCGCCAGCGCCTCGATGCGGCCCAGCGAGCCCAGGGGCTTGGTCTTGTTGTTGAGCTTGTGTTGCAGGGCTGCGGTCAATGCCGGTTCGCGGATATCGGTCAGGGTAGGGAGTGTGGTTTGCATACAGAGTCCGTGGTGAAAGTTGAAAAATCAGGAAACCAATCCGGCCAGTACACCGGCGTCGAAATGCTGTTCTATGTAGTCGGCCAGCCCGTCAAACACCACATCCAGCGTAGGCACGGGGCCCTGCAGGCGGGCACCAAACAGGGCCTGCAAGACCTGCGGGTATTCCAACAGGCCGTGCAGGTACAGCCCCAGCACATTGCCACGTGCGTTCTGCCAGCCCAGACCATCTGGCAGCACGGCGCGGGCCACATCGCCGGCCGCGGCCATGGCGGCATGCTGCTGCGTCTGGCCGTGGTGAATCTCGTAACCGGCCACGGCAGCGCCGGCCAGCGCGGCCCACGGTTCAGCCATGTCGGGCGCAAAGTGCGTGGTGGTGTGCCGCACCGTTTTGTCCTCGGCAAACACCGTCACCAGTGGCAGCAGGCCCAGGCCCGGCGCATTCCCGTCGATGCCGTGCGGATCGATCAGCGCCTCACCTAGCATCTGCAAGCCGCCGCACACGCCCAGCACCGCGCCGCCCTGCCCCGCGTGGCGTGCAATCGCCGCGTCCAGCCCCTGCGTGCGCATCCAGGCCAGGTCGCTGCTGGTGTGTTTGGAGCCCGGCAGGACGATCCAGTCCGTCGCCGTCAACCCAGCCAGTTCGGAAGGGCTGCGCACCCACTGCAGGCGCACGCCCGGAATGTTCTTCAGCGGCTGGAATTCGTCGAGGTTGCTGATGCGCGGGTAGGCGATGACTGCCACCGTCAGGTTCACCGCACCCGCTGCCACACTGCGGTCGTCAAACACGCCATCCTCTTCGGGCAGACCGTGCTGCCACCACATCGGTAAGGTCGCCACTGTGGGGATACCGGTCAGGTCCTGCAGCATCTGCGGCGCGGGTGCCAGCAGCGCGGCATCGCCCCGGAACTTGTTGAGCACAAAGCCCTGGATCAGGGCGCGCTCCTCCTCGGGCAGCAGCGCCCAGGTGCCGTAGAGGTGGGCAAAGGCACCGCCGCGGTCAATATCGGTCACCAACAAACAGGCTGCATTGGCGTGCAGCGCCACGCGCATGTTGACGATGTCGCTGGCATGCAGGTTGATCTCGGCCGGCGAGCCCGCGCCTTCGATCACCACCACATCGTTCTCGGCGCGCAGCGCGTCCAGGGCCGCCGCAATCTGCGGCCACACGTGGGCACTGCGACCGCGCCAAGGCATGGTGCTGAGCTCGGCACTGACCTGGCCCATCAACACCACCTGGCTGTGCGTGTCGCGCTCGGGCTTGAGCAACAAAGGGTTCATACGCACATCGGGCACGGCATTCGCGGCGAGGGCCTGGAAGTACTGGGCGCTGCCAATCTCGCCCTGGCCGTTGTCGGAAGCAACCACCCTTGCGTTGTTGCTCATGTTCTGTGCCTTGAACGGCGCAACCTTGAGGCCCTGGCGCGCGTAGTGGCGGCACAGCGCGGTGGTGAGCCAGCTTTTGCCGGCACCGCTGGTCGTGCCCAGCACCATCACACATTTCGCCGTCATGGCGCAGCCGCCTGCAGACGGGGCAAGGCCACCCACTGGCCGTCCAGCGCATGGATCGCAATGCGGCCGTCGAACACATCGACCAACGCGCGGTGGGTGGCGGCGTCGGCGCTGGCGCCCTGGTGGGCGATGCGGCCCTGCGCCATCACCACTACCTCGTCGGCCTGCAGCGCCATGCTGATTTCATGCAGCACGCTGACCACGGTCTTGCCCTGGGCCACCAGCGCACGCACCACGGCCAGCCAGTCGGCCTGGTGCGGTGGGTCCAGATTGGCCAGCGGTTCGTCCATCAGCAGCACTTGGGCCTGCACCGCGAGGGCGCGCGCCAGCAGCACGCGCTGGCGTTCACCGCCCGAGAGCTGGCCCAGTGGGCGGTGGCGCCACTCCCAGGCCTGCGTCGCCTTGAGCGCCTGTTCCACCACTGCGTGATCGGCGGCGCTGGGCGCACCCAGCCAGGGCTGGTGCGGCAGGCGCCCCAGCAGGGCAACGTCGAGCACGCTCAGGTCATCGCCCGCACTCTCGCCCTGCCCCAGCCAGGCCAATTGCTGCGCGCGCTGGCGCACTGGCCATTGGGCCAGGGGCCTGCCCAGCAGGCTCACGCTGCCGCTGTGGGGCAACAGACCCGCCAGCACCTTGAGCAGGGTCGATTTGCCGGCCCCGTTGGGACCCACCACGCTGGTCCAGCGGCCCGCCGGCAAAGCCAGCTCCAGCCCCTGCAATACCGGTACACTTCCAAGGCTGGCCCCGATGGAATGGGCGTGGATAGCTACAGAATGCATAGCAGCGCTCATGCTTTCCCCGACCCGCGGTGCATCAGCCACAGCAGGTAGCCGCCGCCCAGCACGGCGGTGAACACGCCCACAGGCAACTCCTGCGGCGCACTGAGCCAGCGCGCCAACACATCGGCCGCCATCAGCAACAGCCCGCCCATGGCACCCGACAGCAGCAGCAAGGGGCCGTGGGTTACCCGCACTGCCGAGCGCACCAGGTGCGGCGCAGCCAGGCCCACAAACGCCACCAGCCCGGTCTGCGCCACCGCCGTGCCCGTGGCCAGCGCCAGCACCGTAACCAGCAGCACGCGCAGCGGTGCCACCGGCAGGCCCAGGCTGCGTGCGGTGGATTCGCCCAGGGTCAGGCCGTCCAGCACCGGGCTGGCCATCCAGGCCAGACCGGTGCACAGCAGCCACACCACGACCATCAGCGCGCAGGCGGTCCAGTCCAGCAACGTAGTGCTGCCCAGCATGAACGCCTGCATTGCCTGCATCACTTCGGGCGCCAGCAACAGCACCAGTGAGGCCACGGCACCCAGCACCACACCGACGATGACGCCGGCCAGCAGCAGGCGCAAGGTGTGCTGCACGCCCTGCGCCAGCAGCAGCGTCAGCAGCACGGCCGCCATTGCACCCACGAAAGCTGCGCCGGTCAGGCCCAGGCGCAGCAGCCACTGGGTCGCCAGCGGCGCACTGCCCAAGGGCGCCAGGGCCAGCGCCACGCCCAGCGAGGCGCCGGAGGCACTGCCCAGCAAATAGGGATCGGCCAGCGGGTTGCGAAACAGCCCCTGGGCCACCGCACCGGCCAGGCCCAGCAGGGCCCCGGCGGCGCAGGCGCCCAGGGTGCGCGGCAGCCGGATGTCCCAGACGATGTGCAGCGCCACCGGATCGTCCAGCGCATGCCACACACCTTCCAGCCCGGTGCTGCCCACGGCCACACCCAGCACCAGAAAACCCAGGCACAGCAGTACCAGCAACAGCCCCAGGCCAGCGCCGTGCAGTCCAGTGCGCGTCATTTCGCCTTCTCCTGCAGGCACTGCGCCATCAGGCGTGCACCGTCGGCCATGCGGGGGCCCGGGCGCACCAAGATGTCGGAGTCCTTGCGGTCAAACACACAGACCCGGCCGGCCCGCACGGCGCGCAGCCCGGCCCAGCCCGGGCGGCTGGCGAGGTCTGCGTAGCTGCTGTCGCCGACCATGATGAGGTCGGGGTCGGCCCGCACCACAAACTCGGGGTTGAGCTTGGGGAAGGGCCCGAGTTGGGCCGGCACGATGTTCTTCATCCCCAGGCGCGTGAGAGTCTCGCCAATGAAGGAAGACTCGCCCGCCGCATAGGGCGCGCGGTTGACTTCAAAGTAGACCCGCTGCCCGCGCGCCGCCGCCGGCACCGTGGCGGCCACCCGGGCCATGTCGGCGTCTATGCCGCGCCAGGTCGCCTGCGCATCGGCTACGCCCAGTAACTGGCCCAGCGTCTGCAGCACGCGGCCCACGTCAGCGTGGTTCTTCGGCTCCAGCGCCACCACGGTCAGTCCCAGGGCGCGCAGGCGTTCGCCGGCGCCAGCCGAGGTGGCCATCAGCACCACGTCGGGGCGCAGTGCCACGATGGCCTCGATGTTCGGGTCCAGCCCGCCGCCCAATTGCGGCAGGGCCTGCACGCTGGCGGGGTAGTTGGAATAGCGGTCCACCCCCACCAGACGCTGGCAGGCACCCAGCGCGCATACAGTTTCGGTCAGCGAGGGCAGCAGGCTCACGATGCGCTGCGGCGCCTGGGCCACCTGGATGGCGGTGCCGTAGTCGTCGCGGATCTGCACAGCGTGGGCCGATACCGCCAGCAGCAGCGCGCACACCAAGCCCCAGACGCGCCGGTTCATGCCATGTCCTTCAGGATCAGCGGCAAGCCGGCTGCCATCAGGGTCACACACTGGCAGATGGCGGCGACCTGCTGGTTCAACTGGCCCAGCGCATCCACAAAAGCACGCACCTCGGCACCCAGCGGGATGACGCCCAGGCCAATCTCGTTGCCAACCAGCACTACGGGGCCGGGGGCCTGTTGAATTGCTATCAAAAGAGAAGCTATCTGCGCACTAGCGGCGTGGACTGGAGGCCTTTTTCCTTCAAAAACTGTGCGGTCTGCCGGCATCAACAAGTTGGTCAACCACAGCGTCAGGCAGTCCACCACCACCATCGTTTCGGCATGGCTGTGGAGGCTTATGGCTTCGGCCAACGCCAGCGGCTCTTCCACCGTGGCCATGCCGGGCACGCGCTGGGCGCGGTCGGCCTGGTGGCGGGCAATGCGATGGCGCATTTCATCGTCCAGGGCCTGGCCGGTGGCCAGCAGCACGGCGCGGTGCGTACCGGATTGGGCCAGCCAAGTGCGGGCCAGGGCTTCGGCACGGCGCGACTTGCCGCTTTTCTGGCCACCCAAGATCAGCTCGCTCTGGGCTATCGACAAGTCCGTCATGGCACCACTCCCGCGTCGCCGGGCCGCCCCAAGACGCGGACGACCCCCTCGGGGGGCAGCGCAGCACGCGCAGCGGCAAGCGTGGGGGGCCTATCTGCGTCCATCCAGTCCATGCAGATGCGGTGCAACTGCGCCACGCCGTCGGTCAGCGCGGCGGGGCCGGGCTGCAGGATGTCGGCGGACTTGATTTCAAACAACTGCCCGGTGCGCACGGCGTTCACCTGGCCCCAACCGGCACGGGCCGCCACCTTCTCGGGGCGAAATTTCTTGCCGCACCAGGAGCCGATGATGATGTCGGGGTTGCGGCGCACGATCTCGGCACCGTCGGCAATGATGCGGTCCTTGCCCAGCGACTGCGGGGCCAGTTCGGGAAAGCAGTCATCTCCCCCGGCAATGCCGATCAGCTCCGACACCCAGCGGATGGCGCTGATGTGGGGTTCGTCCCATTCTTCAAAAAACACCTTGGGCCGGCGCGCGCCGGCCGCCACGCGCGCGGCGACCACGGCCTGCATGGTGCCCAGGCTGTCCTGCATTTGCGCAATGCGCTGCAAGCCCTGTGCCGTTTCGCCCACCATGGCGGCCACTTGGTACAGCATGGAGAAAATCTCCACCACGCCGCGCTGGTTGAAAACGGTGACCTGCACGCCGTGGCGGATCAGCTGCGCCGCAATGTCTGCCTGCAGGTCGGAGAAGCCGAACACGCAGTCCGGCTGCAGCGCGAGGATCTTGTCGATCTTCGCGCTCAGAAAGGCGCTGACGCGCGGCTTCTCCTGGCGCGCCCGCGCGGGCCGCACGGTGTAGCCGGAAACGCCCACGATGCGGCGCTCCTGCCCCAGCAGGTAGAGCCACTCGGTGGTTTCCTCGGTCAGGCAGACGATGCGCTGCGGGCCGAGGTGCATATCCGGTGTAGTCATGCGGCCACGGCTCCTTAAAACGCCACGCGCAGCGAGGCCGTCAGCGTGCGCCCGGCCTCGGGGTAGATGCCGTTGGTGACACCGGCAGTGCAGGTGAAGGCCTGGGTGTAGTACTTGGTGTCCGCCAGGTTCTTCACGGCCAGCGCCAGTTCGACGTTTTTCATGGTGTAAGCGTAACGCGTGTCCACCGTGGTGTAACTGGGAATGCTGCACTGGTTGGCGAAATCGGCGCGCTGTTCGGACACCCACAGCAGGCCCATGTCCAGCGCCTGCCCTTCGGCAAAGCGCCAGTCCAGCCCCAGTGCCGCACTCTTGCCGGGTACCAGGGGCAGGTCGTTGCCGCTGTAGGGGCCGGCGACAAACTTGGCCTCACGCACGGCGGCGTTCAGACGCAGGTCCAGCGTGCGGGCCAGTGCATGGCGGGTTTCCAGCTCCAGGCCCTGGTGGCGCGTGGGCGCGAAGTTGATGTTGGCACCCGAGGTGCCGCCATAGGGGTCGGCCGCCGTGGGGTCGTAGCCGATTTCGTTGCTGAGCTCATTGCGGTACAGGCGCAGCTCCGCATGGTGGGCAGCGGTGTTCCAGCGCAGGCCCAGCTCGGCATCGCGCGAGGTCTGCGTCTGCAGGGGCACGCCGGGGCTGGTGTACGAGAACTCATCGACATTGGCCAGGCGGTAGCTCTGGCCGGTGCGCGCATAGGCATTCCATTGGGCGCCCAGCGCCTGGTTCAGGCCCAGCGACCAGGCATTGGGGCTGTCCTTGAGGCGGGTGGCAGACGAGGCTTCGGTCTTCTGCAAATCCTCGCCGCGCCAGCCCAGGCTCAAGCGCGTGCCGCTGCCGGTGAAGCTGACATCGTCGTTGACATACCAGGCCGAAGCCTGGGATGTGGCACGGGTGCCAATGGGCGTGAAGGTCGACTGCGTGATGGTGCGCGTCCAGTCGGCCTGCTCCAGCCCCACGGTGAAGGCATTGCCCAGGCTGCCCAGCGTGCCGTCGTGGCGTGCCCGCAGGTTGCCATTGGAGGCGTCCACGTTGTAGCCATAGGCACTGCCGGACGACAGGCTGCGGTACTGCTTGGTGCGCTGCGTGGCATCCAGCCCCAGTTGCCAGTCGCCCAGTGCGGCTTCGACAAAGGCACCAGCGTTGTCACCCTGGACAGAACCATAGTCCGTCAAGGACTTGGCCTGGGACGGATCGGCTGCGTACTGGGCGGCAGTCAAACTGCCCGGCAAGCCGCTTTGCAATGCACTGTGCCCACCGCGCACGCCGACGCGCAGCCAGTCATTGCTCCACTGGCCGGTGGCCGCGAGGTTGTTGGCCTGCGAGGCAAAGTTGTCACGGTGCCCGTTGCTCTTGCGGTCTTGTGCGGCCACATCCAGCGAAAAACCGCCCGAGGCCAGTACGGCGGTGGCGCGCGCATCGCGCAGGCCGTAGCTGCCAGCCCCCAGGTAGAGTTCGGCCGCGTTTTTGCGCTCGACACCCTTGCCGGCCTTGGTCGTGACCACGATCACACCGCCGGTGGCACCCTCGCCGTAGAGGACGGCGCCGCTGCCGCGCATGACTTCGATGCGCTCCACCGCCGCAATCGGAATGGCGCCCAGCCCGGTGCTGCCCAGGTCCTGCTCATTGAGGCGCAGACCGTCGACGATGACCACCTGGTTGTTGTCTGCGGTACTGCCAAAGCCGCGCAAGTCCAGCGTGTAGTTGTTGCCGCCGGAGGTGTCCAGCCGGCCCGGCACACCCAGCAGTTTGCTGATGGCCTCGCTGACCGTATCGACACCGGCGGCACGGATATCGGCGGCCGTGATGACGCTGACACCATACGGCAAGGTCTCGGCCGACTCTGCGTAGTGACTCGAGGTCACCACGATGGGCTTGAGGACAGGCACCGCGTCGCTCTGCGCCCACACGGGAAACACGGCGCCCAAGGCGCAGGGAAGCACGGCCAAGCGTGCACAAGAAATACCAGTTTTCATGAAATAAAAGACCTGACAAAAGTCCTCACCGTCTTCCCCGACAGTGCATGGACGTAAAAGGCCGCACGCAGACGTGCAGCCACCTTGTTGGCCGGTATCCGGGCTGGTGGAGCGACTTGCCAAGCCTTCCCAGGCGCGTGTTCAAAACGCCCAGTGGCTGTGTTGGAAGTTGAATCGCGGGGATTCGTCCACTTACCGTTGCGGGGGCAGCGCAGGTTAGGTGGCTCCGTGGTGGAACTGCCCTCCTGCTTCCCGTTGAACTGCGGCGTGTGAACCACACCGCGAGCACCAACACCGGTATTTTACGATGCGTCGCCTGTCGTAAACCCTACAATGCAGCACTTATGGCGAACCAGACCCCCATTGACCAAATTGCGGACCGCGTAGAGCGCCTGCTGGTGCGCTACGAAGAACTGCAGCGCACCAATGCCTTGCTCACCGACCAGGTCGATGCATTGACACAAGAGCGCGACTCGCTGAAGTCGCGACTGGCTGCCGCGCGTGCACGCGTGGATGCCCTGCTGGAGCGCTTGCCCGAAGCCACCCTTGCGCAAAAAGATCCGTCATGAAACAGCTAGAAGTTCAAATCATGGGGCAAAGCTATTTGCTGGGTTGCCCCGAAGGTGGCGAGACCAAACTGCTAGAAGCGGTAGAACGCGTGGACTCCGCCATGTGCAAGATCCGGGACGCCGGCAAGGTGCGTGCCCGCGACCGCATCGCCGTCTTGGCCGCGCTGAACCTGGCCTTCGACCTGTCGGACCGCGCACCTGCAGCGGCCACCATCGGCACGGAACTGCCGACCAGCCAGAGCACCCCCGCCGCCGCCCGCTCCACCGAAAACGCCAGCGATTCGGACCTGTTGCTCACCTCCCTGCTGGAACGCCTGGACGAAGCGCTGGGCGAAGACGGCCGGCTTCTCTAACCAATTCGCTCCCAGCTTCTCTAAAGCAAGCAATAACGCCACTTGGCGAAGTGCAATTTTTCGCCGGGCCGCCCCAAGAAAAATTAGCCCCCTCGGGGGGCAGCGACCCGCGCAGCGGCGGAGCGTGGGGGCTACAATCTCTTTGTCTGCGGTGCTGCCGGGCTTTATATTTCTTGAACCAATGCGCATTGCGCCCGGGCTTGGAACATTGCCTCGCTAGCGTGATCATCTCGCGTCAGATGAACCCAAAGCCTGCGCTGACCTCGCCCACCTGAACCCCGGTTCAGGATGCCGGTCCGGTGGAAAACACCGCAGACACCTCTTCTTTCTTCCTGCCCCCCTATGCATTTCGATCCCTCCCTGATTCTT
>JACXTT010003984.1_pt1 | contig 22208 bp, 21 predicted proteins | sample 9270951 | NCBI WGS metagenome assembly JACXTT01 (sample SAMN15532306, study PRJNA645909) | rock metagenome | isolation source: weathered quartz diorite | place: Puerto Rico | collected 2017-06-21
CGCAAAACTTTTTCACTGGATTTCATCTTCCGCGCGGCAGAGTTATTCACATTCGGCTGCGGGGCGTTGGACCGGGCGCTCCTCGCCGAATGCTGAATAACTCTGGAAACCGTATCAGGTAACGGAGCCCAAGTTGAGTGTCCATGAGTCCCTGAGCCGTCTGCGGCTCGTTTTGGGGGTTCCAGGCCCGGGTGGCCGCTGAAGTGTAACCGACGGTCAGATCCAGCGCGAACCGGCGGCACAGGCCATAATCCAGGCGGATCATGCCGTCATTGAGTTCGAAGTCATCCTGCGGCTTGATTTCAATGGAGGTCTTAGTGTCCCCGATCCAAAGCTTCCGGAAGACGGAATAGTTGTAACAGGGGCTGACCACGAACTGGTTCGGCTCCGGCAGACGCGATGAGTCGGCGAAAGGAATCCTCGGCAGGTTTTCCGTTGCCGGACAGAGCAGCGGCAGCAGAGCGCAGAGTGCGAGGGCGACGCAGATACGATTCATTTCGATCGCTCGGTGTTAACTCACTTGATCAGGGGCAGAGAGGCGGCCACTTGCAGATCGAGGGCCATATTGAGCTGATTTTCGATCTGGAAGAAACGCGCCGCCTTGAGCGCCGGCACCACTCGGCTGAACTTTTTGAAATACTTTCGTTTGAGCGACGTGCGCTTGCATTCGAGATCGAACACATCATTGGCGAGTTGGGCGGCATCTTTATCTGTCATTGTGCGATACTGCCGGGCATAGCGCAGGATCAGCTCGTAACGCCGATCCAGCAGTTTGTTCAGTTCCAGTTCGTATTCACGTTGCACGGGCCAGAATTCGACCGCCTCGTCCGCCGTGAAGTCAATGTTCTGGGCCATGATCAAGGCCTTTTGCGTGCGGATGTCCGACCGCGCAAGTTCGACAAACGCGCGTAGATTGCCCATGTCGAGAGAGCTAGCCGGCGCGGGGGCGGGTTGCTCGGTCTGCGCCATGAGCGCGGTTGCCGGAAAAAAGGGGGCTCCCAGCGCAAGAGTGCGCAAAAACGAGGAGCGGGAGATTGGGCGAGTTGCGGGCGACGGCCGATTGCTGGTCTTCATATTATTTCTGAATAGCTGATTACCGATTACTGGTCACTACAAGTCCGTTCTCACAGCTTAATAGTGACCGGCTGGTACAAAGTGAACTCCAACAAAGTTCCAGGCGTAACCGTGATGGTTTGGCCGCGAGTCAGAGCCCCCGCGGTAGCGCCTATCGCGGCTCCCTTGCCGGCGTCGCCCGCGATGGCGCCGATCGCTGCTCCGGCTGCTGCGCCTTTGGCCGCTTTGGCGATCGAGGCCTGTCCAGCCTGCTGGTAACCGCTGGTCATGATGGGCACTGGTTGGCCGTTGATGATGATCTGCGATAGGCGCAGGTCAAGCGTCGAACGGCCCCGGACGCGTCCAGCCTGGGAAGAACTTTGCACTCGGCCGTAAATGACCGTGCCTCCTTTGGCGGCCACGACATTATTTGCGCCGATATCGTATTCCAGTTTTGTTGTAAAGGGTGTCCCGGGTCTGTTTTTTGAGGAAATGCCGTCCATCATCCGCACAAGCAATAACGTCCCGGCCGGCAAGGTGACGGAGGAGCTGGCCGCCGCCGGAGGCGGCGCCTGCAGGGCGGGGGCCGCGGGCGGCGCGGTGAACGTCAGAGCGATGATTTGCGAAGTTTCCACGACTTGCTGGCCGGCGCTGGTTTCGAAGCGGACGGTCGCGGCGGTGCCTCCGTTGTATTTGCCATTGAGCACGGAGCCGTTCTTGAGTTCAAGCACATCGGCTCGCGCCGCAGACACTAGACTGCTGGTGAGCAAACAGGCGGAAAGCAATTTTATGGATTTGGTCATGGGTAATGTCCTTTCGATATTATTTGTGTTTTTGGATGGGGTAATCGTTCCTTCGAATCCCGGTTTATTGTTTTAATCGGTTGCCGATTTCGTCAAGCAGCTTTTGGTAAGGGCCGCTGCGGAAATTTGTCAGGCGCGTCTCCTCCTCGAAGAAGGAGTCGCCCGCATTGCGCACCATGTAGGTCTGGCACTGCAAGCGATGCGCGCCGCCACCGAGGTCCACAACCTCCGTTTTGACACGCACCAGGCTTTTCGCTCCATAATGGGTGCCGACCACCCCGTTGTAGGCGAGGTCGTTAGCGCGCGAGCCTTCCTTTTCGTAGAGGCTGCGATACGGTCCCGCCTGGTAGGCCGTGTAACCGTTCTCGCGAAAGACCTGGTCGGCGGTGGCTTCGATTTCCGCCACCGTGCGCTGCTGGATCACCACCGATGCGAAGCTGGCCGAGCCAGGCTGATCCAGGCTCTTGCATCCCGCGGCCAAGAGAGAAAAGAGACCGGCGAGCACTACCTGGCACCTCAGCAGCAGCTTCAGGTCGCGTGTTTTGCTCCCCCTCACCCCGGCCCTCTCCCTCAGGGAGAGGGAGCACTGCCGCCAGTCGATCAGCAAACCTGGGATCGTTGGAACATTCGAGCGCAGGGAGCGCTGACTCCCTTTCCCTGAGGGAGAGGGCCGGGGTAAGGGGGAAGAGGCGGCCGCACAGACTACTCGGCTCCCGCCACACAGCACTCGGATGGGGGGACGGATGGTTGATACTCTCATTGCTTCGAAGCGCCTGGACCTGCCGGGAACTCGGCGAGGATCCGGTGAATGACGTTCGTGATCTGTTCAGCGTTGACCGAGCCCCTGGATTTGGAGGTGGACCAACCCGCCCAAACGAGGTCTTTCGATTTGTTATCGAAAATCTCCACTGTCAACGTCCTCTCGTCATAAGTGGAGACGCTGGTATAGGGGTTGCGAACCACTTCGACCCTGCCATGGCGGGTGTAAACCGGATAATGGAATCCCATGTCGGTGACTTCCACCCTGGGCAAGGATTGGCCCCGCAAATTGACGGTGAGGTCGGCCTGCGCGCGGTCCGCTTCGGTCAGTCCTTTGGCCGTGAGCGCGGCAACCGCTGCCTGACGCCCCGGCTCACCCAAACGCAGCATCAGGCCCGGGTCGCTTGCCGGGCCCGTCGTGGGAAGGGGCATCAGCGCAAATGTTCGGTAACGGGAATAGTCGGCGCCAGGTTTTGCCTGTGTGTGAACTTTGAGAACGGAAGCGCAGCCAGTGAGGCACAGAGCTACGGCAAAAGCAAAGGCGTGGAGATTTTTCACGTTAGAATACGATGCCCAGTTTGAACCAGACGGTGTCGCCCTTGAGGCGCTTCTCCACATCGAGTTCGGGCAGCCATTTGACTTCTGCGGCCAAATCGGCCTTGCCGATTTTGGTGATGAACGAAAGGACCGGGCCGACGCCGGCCGTGCGGCCCTCGAAATCGCCGAGAGTCGCGCCGGAGCCGCTGTCGCCACTGATTTGCTGGTAAAGAAACGCGTTTGCGCCTACGCCAATAACGCCGGCTTTGCCCAGCGGCAAATGCTGCGCGAGCGTGCCTTCAAGATGGAACGAAGTTCCCGATTGATAGTCCGTGTCCTCGTTCTTCGTGTTGAAATCAACGCCGGTGAACACGGTGACTTCTGTTCCGATCTTCGTGCTCAACCAGCTAAAGGACACCGCCGGCTCGAACGTCCAGTAGTTCCGGCCCGCGTTGGCAAGCTTGCCGACTTCGTAGTCGCCACTCGGCGCGTAAATGCCCAGGCGCACGTCGTATTTCATGTCCATCGAGTTCGTCCAGCCGAGCATGAACGGCATGAGCATGATGTCGCCGATGCCGCTGGTGGAATCGCTTGTGTTCACCGACGGCCCGACTGGCGGAACGACCGTGCCCTTGATCTCGAGCCAGAGGAACGGAATCAACGCGCCGACGGCGTAGTGGCCGCCGAGAAGTGTCAACGGCGTCTCGTAAATGCCGACCAGCGTGTCCGCGTAACACGTGGCGTGCGCGTTCAACGTGAGCTGTCCGCCGAAGTCAATCGGTTTGCTCGCGCTGGTCTTGCCGTCGTAATAGGTGAACGCATTCGCGATGACGAGCGCCGATTTGCCCGGCAGCGCGTCAATGAACGTCGCCGTCGCGCCCGGGACGTAATGGCCGCCGCCGCCTTCGTCAGCGCGCGAGGCCGGAGACAGGAAGCTGGCCGTGAGGGTGAGAGCCGTTAGGAGTTTATGTTTCATCTGGAGTGGGATTGGAGGTTGGGGTTTGATACTTACAGGTTCACTGTCGTGTAAACGGTCACGCCGTTCTGAAATGCCGGCTGGTAATAAACGCCGCCGTGCGCGTAGTAAACGACGCCATTGACGACGGCCTGGCTGGCCCCCGCGGGCAGCGTCGTGACGGTGACCCCAAGTGGCGGCTTTACGACGAGGAACGCCGTGCCCTGTTGCACGTAGTACGTGCCGTTGAAGTAGTAATAGGTCGTGGGACCTGCCACGACGGTCAGCGCGCCCGCCGGCACCACGGCGACGGTCGCGCCCACCGGCGCGCCCACCACCGTATAGCCCGACGACGACTGCACGTAATAGACGCCGTCCGCGTAGTAGTAAGTAGTGCCGCTGACGACCACCACCGTCCGGGTCGGGGGAATGGAATGCACCACGGCCCCGACCAGCATGGCCGTGCCCACACCGGCCCAGAAACCGCCGTGGTGATGATCCACGTCCACATGCACGTAGCCGTGGCGATGAACATCCACGTTCACGTCCCGATCCACGTTGATGTTGGCGTTGCGGTTGACATTGACGTTCGCATTGCGGTTCACGTTGGCGTTGATGTTGCGGTTGGCGTTCACATTCGCATTTCGCCCGCCGGGGGAATTTCGATTCGCGGAGCGAAAGCCGTCCGCCAAAACCGTTGGCCCGGCCAACAGGCCGCTGAGCAGCGCGGCTATGGTGATCTGAATCGGGTTGTGCCGTAGCATTGTTTTCATGTTCATTCTTTTTTTCGGTTGGTTGGGTTCATTTTTTCGCCGGCGGCGCGTCCGGGGTTTCCCCCGCCTCGTCTTCCGGCTTCCTGGGATTCACCACGATCTTGAGCGCGCCGTCCGGCGGCGCGAAGGCGAACACCGATTCGGCGATGGGGCTGACCAGGTCCCAGTCCGAGAAAATCTGCGTCACCTGCGGCGAACCGGCCCGGGTCTTGAAGTTGATGACGCACTTGCGGGGCAGCGGTTTGGGGCCGTCGGCGATCCAGAGCTGGATATCGGCGTTCGTGCCGGTGAACGCGAGATGATGGCACGCGACGCCCAACACGGTCACTTTGCCGAGGTCTTCGGCGGTCGCCACTTGGTCCATCGCGTTGCGATACGGATCGGCCACGAGAAAGTCACCCAGTGGGATCTCGATGCCGAACCGGTCTTCCACCGCGTCGAGCGTCTCGTCAATGTTTCCGGGCACTTCCATCACGCCGTAGAGGTTTAACGTCCGATCCAGCATCGTCAGCGTTTTGTTCTCGTACCAGAAACCGCGGCTGTCGCGCGGCGAACGCACTTCGATGCGAAGCCGGTCGGGACGGTGCTCCTGCACGTCCAGCGTGCGCGTGGTTTGCAGTTTCTCGCCCGTGGGCAACACCACGTCTTTCCACACCTCGACATTGACGCAGAACCCCTTGGCGTTCGCCAGGTATTTGCAGCACGCGCGGAAAATGCGGTCGGCATCAGGATCAATCTCCGTCGCGGCCATCAACCTCGGCGCGAACAGTGTTATGGCAAGGGCACTGGCCAACGCACCGGTAAGGAATGTCTGTTTGTTTATTTTCATGGAGAGTTTTTGTTTGTCTCTTGTCTTGTTGCTTGTGGTCATTTCGGAAACAGGAATGAGATGTTGAAGCGAACACCCCAGTCGGGTCCGCCGCTCGGGCCGTCGGCGTAATACCTAAAGCCCAGCCCGAGGCTGATGGGTTGTTTGCCAATCTTGAGCAACTGGCTCACGGTCGCATTGAGCGGCACGGTCCACTGATGGTTTTCCCAATCGTAAGTGGACTCGGTGTTGATACTGAAGCTCGTGAACTTCTTTGTCGTGTAAACCAGGAACGGATTCAGAAACGTGGCGCTGACGTTCTGGTCGCCCCAGCCGGCGTACGACCATATCTGATTGACGAGCAGGCCGTAAGTCCAGCCGCTGTCCTGGCGAAGAAACACTGCGGTCGGTCCGACGCCCCATTTGCCTGAACCCAGCGCGCTGTCGGTCGCCGTCGGCCAGGCGAACACTGGACCGGCGCCCCAAATCCAACCGCCGCTCGTCGGCGCCTTGGGCGAGAGGAAGAAGCTTTGCACAGTGTCACTTAGGCCCCACGCGTCCCGCCCGCCACTGACTGGCGACTCCGCATAAACCACCGGAAGGATCGTCCGCGTGACGAGATTCCAATCCTCGCTGATCGAGAACGGAACGACTGGCTGAATGTTCGCCGTATAACGCATCGCGTTGGCCGAACCGATGCCAAAATCCCAGTTGTTCTGGATCGGGACTTGAATGAGGCTGGCCACCGGATTCTGGAGTTTCTTGGCGAGTTCGGCGGCTGCCGCTTTGTCGTCGGCTTCGTCGGCGCGAACCGCAACGAGCGGCAACGCGAGAGCGAGTGCGACGGCGAATCGAAACGTTCGTTGCATGATTTTTCCCTTTTGTTGACAGGAGCGAACAGGGGAAACGAAGTTTTGAGATTTTATTCTCTGTTCTCTCCGTTTCCTCGCGTTGAATCAGTGATGCGCGGCACCGGCCTCGCCTTCGCCGAAGCCTTCGTCGGTGAGCGAGGGGCCGCCGCCGATCAGCGCGGGGCCTTTACCGCCTTCGGAGGCGATCAACGGTGTGGCGTGGGCATTGGCCACGCCGGCGACCCACTTCAGGGCGAGTGGCTTCGCGGATTGCTTGCCGCATTCCTCCAGGCGCGCCTCCATCGCGGCCACTTTGTCGGGATGCGCGGCGGCGACGTTGTTTTTCTCGTAGGGGTCTTCGGCAAGGTTGTAGAGGTCCACGCTCGTGGGAATGAGCGTGCGCCAGATGCACTTCCAATCGCCCTGCCGAACGGCACCGCGGAATGGCTCGACGTTGTAGATGAATTCCGTTCGCGGCGAGGGTTTGCCTTCAGCGATTGTGTCCCAAACGTTCATGCCGTCGAGCGGTTTGCACCTGGCGGTGGAGGCGCCGGCCAAGGCGGCCAGCGTGGGATAAACGTCCACGGCGTGAATCATTCCATCCACGACGCCGGGCTTGATGTGGCCGGGCCAGTTGGCGCAGGCGCAAACGCGGCTGCCGCCTTCGAAGAGCGTGCCTTTGCCGCCGCGATACGGGCCATTGTCGCACGGGAGAACGATTTTGGACATGTCCGTCATCTGGCCGGCGAACGTCGCGTCGCGCGTGCCGCCGTTATCGCTGTGGAAAAGGATGAGCGTGTTATCGCGCAGACCTTTCTTGTCGAGCGCGGCGACGACTTTGCCGATTTCGTCGTCGAGGCAGGAAACCATCCCGCAGTAGGTGCGGCGCGTCGGCTCGGCGATGTTCTTGTAACGATCAATGTAATCCTTCGGCGCCTGGTAGGGCGTGTGCGGGGCGTTGAACGTGAGGTAGAGGTAAAACGGCTTGTCCGGGCTCTGCGCGTTGATGTATTTCACCGCGTCCTTGCCGATAAGCTGCGTGGTGTAGCCTTTTTCGTGGACGGGTTTGTTGTTGCGGAACCAGTCGAGCACGCCGGCTTCGCCGTGCTCGAAATAATCCAGCTCGCCGATCACCGCGCCGTAGGCGTAATCGAAGCCGCGTTGCTTGGGCCAATACTTGAAGTCGGCATGGCCGAGATGCCATTTGCCGATGATGGCGGTGCCGTAACCGGCTTCCTTGAGGCATTGCGCCATGGTGAACTCGCTCGTGTCGAGGCCGTAACCGGCGGCGGTGGGGATGACGATCGTTTGCAGCCCGTAGCGCCAGGGATAACGGCCCGTCATCAGGCACGCGCGCGTGGGCGTGCACATGTTCTGCACGTAGAATTGCGTGAACTTGGCGCCGCCGGACGCGAGCTTGTCAATGTTCGGCGTCTTGATGTCCGTGCAGCCGTTGAAGCCGACATCCTTCCAGCCGAGGTCGTCGGCGACGATGTGGACGAGGTTGGGTTGTTTGGCCGCCGACGCTGTCAATGCGAGGCTGGCGGTGAGCAGCGTGGTGAGAACTGCGAGTTTGTTTTTCATAGATTTGTTTGGTTGAGGTTTAGGTTTGAGAGTCTTACTTCTGGCCGAACACGGTGATGTCCGTCTTGCCCTGGAGAACGCCCTCGTTTCGTGCTAGAAATCAATTCTACGAAGACTGCGCTTGGCCGCGCCCTGCAATTCAGCAAGCTCATTTTCATGTTGGTGGCCTGCGGTTCCAGTTCTTCCGAACGGCGGGAGAATTGAACAAATTCAACTCGGCGACAAGACCAAAATCGTGAGGCGAGCATCCCCATCCGTTCCACCCATCGGAGCATCGGTGTGATTTCAAGATGACTTGCATTTCCGTGGTTTGATTTTCATGCGCGTGACGTTCATCAATACATCCACTGCAACATTGGGCGCACGCGGTGTTCGCTCGTCGTTTGCATCGAGTATGCCTTTGCCCCGGATCACTCATCAAGTTCGGCCACGTCGCCCTTCTTCTTGAACGGGCCGTCGCCGGTCAGGAGCACGCCGTTTTCCTTCACGTATTCTTTCCACCGCGCGAGCAACGCCTTGCGCCTGGCGGGTTCTTGTTTGGACAGATCGCGCGTCTCACCGGGGTCGGTCTCGATGTTGAACAGTTCCCAATCGCCCGTGCCACCGGCGGACTTGAGGATGTAGCAGAGCTTCCAATCGCCCTGGCGCACCATGCGATTGCCGAAAAGCTCCTCGCCGATCCAGTCCTTATCGGTGCGGACCGCAACTGTTTTTCCGGCGAGTCGCGGCGTGAGCGATTTGCCGAGCAGCGGCGCGAGCTTTTTGTCCGTCGTCGCAGGATGCTGCGCGCTGGCGACCTCAAGGAACGTCGGCACAAGATCGGTCACGTGCATTACGCCGGGGCTTGTGACACCTTGCTTCACGCCGGGGCCGGCGATGATGACCGGCGAATGGATGCCGCCCTCGGAGGTCCACGCCTTGTAAAATCGGAAGGGCGTCGAGCCGAGCTGCGCCCAGGCGGCGCCATAGTCGCAGACAGAGCCCTTGCGGCCCCAGTTCTCTGGCCGCGTGTCGAAGTTCGCGAGGAACCATTTTCTCGCTTGCTCGTTGAAGACCGTCGAGACGAGTTGGTCGGGTTCCGTCGGCTCCGCGCCCTTGTCGGGGAGGAAGACCACGAGGGTGTTGTCCAGCTTGCCGATTTCCTTGAGATGATCGAGCACGCGGCCAATGTGGAAACGGTTGTCCGCCAACGGGAAGCCGTAGATGTAGGCTTCATTGGCGATGGCGCGCGCTTCCGCAGGCGTTAGGTTTTGTGCGTGAGCGGTCGAGGCAACGGCAATTGCTGCCACAACGGCGACGAGGGTCAGAGTCTTCGTGATGTTTTTGATGGTTATGACCTTTCGGTCTGGTTGGACGGCGATCATTTTTTTGTGTTCTCGGTTCTCTCTGTTTGCTTCTGTTTAGTCTTCCATCAGGCTCGGGTCAGCCTGCGCGGATTCAGGCCGATTCTCGCACCTCGTAGCGTGTCCTTGCCCGCAGTCCAGTTCGCCTTTAGGCTCAGGCCATGGACAGAGAAAAAATCCAGACTGCTTTGGCAGATATAAGTGCCGAGCAGGACCCGACGGTAAAAAGCCTGAAGTTGGCGTCGATTTGCAGCTCGCTTTGGGCTGAGCGCGGCGTAGAGTTGGTGGTCGTGGGAGGCTCGGCTATCGAGATCCTGACCGAAGGCGCCTATGTCTCCGGGGACTTGGACCTGTGTCATACCACGCGGACGACTTTGCCTATCCGTGAGTGCCAGGAGGTTATGGGTTTGCTTGGGGCAACAGGCGGGCCGCGCAACTGGCAGATAGCGGGCATGTTTCTGGATTTGCTCGGCCCGGCGGAAAGCTTTGCCCGCACGCCTTATCGGCGAGTCGAAGCTCCTTACGGAACCGTCCGGTTGAGGAAACCCGAAGATCTGTTGGTCGAGCGCATCGTGGTTTCTGTCTATCCGCAGGAAGATCAAACCGCTCGGGCGTGCGCCAAAATGCTGCTCTCCGGCATGCTTCGCGGACAGATTGATGTCAGTTGGGACGAAGTCCGCCGGATTGCGAACTTGCGAGAATATCGTAACTTTCAAGATTGCAAGAAACTGGTCGAAGAGACTGCGAATGAACTCAAAATCAGAAACCCCCTCGATTCCGATTGAAACAGCGATCAGTTGGGAAGATTGGTTAAAAGGACGACGTGCGCGCCGCGAGAGCAGCGGATTGGTCGCTCCCGGAGGCGTTCGCCGTAAATCGGGTCCCGACGACCGGCGGCTAAAGAAACTATTCAAGGGAGAGCGCGGTCTGCCATTTACACCCGCCGAGAAGCTCTGACGGATGGTCGAGAGGGGCCTGGTGACGCAAAATCGTTTGCATGACCAGAGCGCCACCGGCAATCATTTGCTAAGTCGCGGGCGAATTTCTGCGTGAAGCGGTCCAGCTGTCGCCACATTTCCAGGTCCGATTTGGGCCGGCCGTGTCCTGGACGAGCAGGACGCGGCCCTGAGCCCTTTTCCAAGTCCAACGAGCGCTGCTCAGTTGCCACTGCCCTGGGTGCCGCTCTGGAGCGCTTCCAGGACCTTGTCCAGCGAGAAGCTGCCGGGCTTTTGGCTCGGTGGGAATTCTTTGAAGGTGGAGAGGAACTGAGCCACGTACTGCTGCGCCGGCACCATTACGAAGACATGATCAATGCGCCAATGCTCGTAGTCGATGCTTTCATGGTCCGCGGTCTCGAACGGGTCTGAGCGGAGGTTAAAGAGTTTGGGCAATCGCAGTGGCTTGAAAGGCTCTTGCCACACGTCAAAGCCGTGGTGCTCCTGCTCCGCGAAGACCACTTTATATTGATTGTAACGCAAGCCGACGAGCGAGCCGTCGTCGTTGAAGTAAAAGAACTCGTGGCGCGGGCTGGGCGCTTTGCCGGCGAGCGCTTCGGTGATATTGTAGCCGTCGAGATGAACCTTGAAGGTCTTGTCGCCGACTTTCATTCCTTTGAGCAACTGCTCTTTCACGTCGGCGACGCCGACGGCGGCCATGAGTGTGGGCAGCATGTCCTCGTGGGCGAAAATGTCATTGAGTACCGTGCCGGGCTGGATCACCCCGGGCCAGCGCATGAGGCACGGGACGCGATAAGCCCCCTCCCAGTTGCTGGCCTTCTCGTTGCGGAAAGGCGAGGTGCCGCCGTCGGGCCAGCTCATCTTTTCGGCGCCGTTGTCGGTGGAATACATGACGATCGTGTTTTCTTCGAGGCCCAGTTCTTTGAGTTTGTTGAGCACCTGGCCGACCATCGCATCGTGCTCGACCATGCCGTCGGGATAGACACCCAGGCCGGTCTTGCCCTCGGATTCTTTCTTGAGGTGCGTCCAGATGTGCATGCGAGTAGAGTTCCACCAGAGGAAGAAGGGTTTGTTTTCCTTCTTCGATTCTTCCATAAAGCGCAGCGCTTCCTTGGTGAACTCCTCGTCCACCGTTTCCATGCGCTTGATCGTGAGCGGGCCAGTCAACTCGATCTTTTGCGTCCCGTCCGGCTTGGCCCAGCTATGCAGCACGCCGCGCGTGCCGAATTTCTTCCGCATCTCCGGGTCTTTGAAATAGTCCGGGTGCTCCGGCTCCTGCTCGGCGTTGAGATGATAGAGCGAGCCGTAGAATTCGTCGAAACCATGGGCGGTGGGCAGGTGCTCGTCCCGGTCGCCGAGATGGTTCTTGCCGAATTGGCCGGTCTTGTAGCCTTGCGCCTTGAACAATTCGGCGATGGTTACGTCGCGCGCCTTGAGTCCTTCCGGCGCACCGGGCAGGCCGACCTTCAACATGCCGGTGCGGAAGCCGACCTGGCCGGTGATGAAGCACGAGCGCCCGGCGGTGCAGCTTTGCTGGCCATACCAGTCGGTGAAAAGCGCGCCCTGTTTCGCGATCCGATCAATGTTCGGCGTCTTGTAACCCATCATACCCTGGTTATAGGCGCTGATGTTCCAGTAACCGACGTCGTCTCCCCAGATGATGAGGATGTTGGGTTTCTTGTCCGCCGCCTGGGCCGGGGCGAGCGCGCCGAAGAGCGCCGCGCCGGCCGTCAGCCCGACTACGCATCGCTTCGTCGCGACGAGCAGTGACAAGCCGTAGTGTTCGAGTTTTCGATTTGATTTCATGTTTTCGGTTTTGATCTGATGCTCTGTTTGCGCGCCGCTCGCGTCACTTTTGTTTGTGGTCCGCGTTGAATGGATCCGGGCATCGCGCTCACAACCGCAGCGCCGACCGAATAGGGTCGAGCTGCGCCTGGGCGTCCACCGGATTCCGGAAGACAGCTACCGCTCCTGACTGATGAGCGCGCTCGTGGGGCTGTTTCGTCGGCTTCAGTCGAGAGCGCGATGACCGGGATGCTCTGGCGACGGCGCTGCAAGGCTATCTGAACGTCGTCGCGAGTCAAGCCCGGCATCCGGATCGTCAGACAGGCAGGAGGTTCGCTTGCTGGCGCAGCGCGGTCGAGGGGACCTCACCACCCAATTGAAACGCCGCAGTCGCCTCGGTGAAATCGTTGGCGACGGCGCGAACGGCCGAAGTCTGTTCGCCAGAAACCTTGATACAGTTTTGCGTGCCAGGTTGAGCGCACAGGCCTTGGAGCAAACAGCCGCGGAGATTGCGCAGCCAAAAGCCGGGCTCGACTCCGGAAGGCGCGGCAGCCGAACAACCACGAAGCTGCACGTTGACCGCCCGATCGATGATCACCGCCGGCCGGGCCTCAAGCTGCTCCAGGTGAAGATGCATATTCTCGATCACGAGTGTGTCAGCGTGGCGGCAGAAAAGGCCGTACGCAGGGAGCACGCCGAACATATCGGCGTCCGGGTACTTCGCTTCCAGTTCGGGCACGTCCTTGCTGGCCTGCTCGGCCGAACCGCCGCCGCGGGTCGAGATTCGGACGTTGCTGAGGGTGATTTTGCTTACGGCATGACCGGGAATTCCGGTGATCGAAGAGGCACGACTTGCACCGGTGGCACAAATGTCCGCGATAGAGACGTCATGCAGGGAACCGGCGGTCGGCGGAGCCTGCGCCCGGCCGCGGTTGCCCAGGCGCACGAAGATGGGCGTCTGGATATCTGCCATGACAATGTTGGAGACCGTGACGCGCTCGAGGTGTCCCCCATCGACCATTTCGAGAGAGATGCCGGAGTTGGGGTTCCGTCTCCATAAGTCGGGCCGGCCGAACATGGCGCAGTTGCTGACGGTGATGTTCTTGAAGTCGCCGCACGATTCAGTGCCGAGCTTGAAACAGTTGCAGGCGGTTGTCAGGACGCAGTTCGTGACGGTCAGGTGCTCGGTCAAGGCGGGGCGACCCAGCGCGAAGCTGGCCTTGGGCACGATCGCATCGTCCCACGACTCGACGTAGCAGTTGGCGATGCGCACGAAGCGGCACGAATCCGGGTCAATTCCATCGCAATAACCGTTGAGGATGGTGACCCCGAGAATGTCCACGAATTCACAACCTAGCAGGCTGATGTTGTAGTTTGGCGAATTCCGGATGGTGATGTCGCGGACGGTGACGTGGCGGCAATTTTTGAATGCGAGTGGCTTCGGGCCGCCGCGTTTCGTCCGGTTGCCCTCGATCATTCCCGGGCCGGCCACCGTTACGTGTTCGACATCCTGACCGCGCAACAGCGCATAGTGAAAATCCGTGGTCTCGTAGTCGTCCGGCGGATGAAAAGATAATTTCTCGTAAGGCTCGAAATCCGCCTTGTCCGGGCTGAACACCAGGGTTGCGCCCGCGTCCAGAAAGACCGTGACATGGCTCTTGAAACGCACGGTGCCGGAGAGGTACCGGCCGGGCGGCAGATAAACTGTCCCGCCGCGAACGCCGGCGGCGTCCATCGCCGCCTGGAGCGCTTGGGTGTCTTTGGTCTCGCCATCGCCCTTGGCGCCGAATTGGCGAACGTCGAATTGTGCGTCGCCCGCGGGGGGCGACATTTTCTCCGCGGCCAATGAAGCGCCTGCCGTTGCCAGGGAAATCGGGAAGACGGCCGCTCCCGACCGTAACAAAAAATCCTTTCGAGATAAATTCATGACCTTGGGTCGGAAGCTATTCAGGCGATGGTCCTCCGTCCAGATTCTTTCCAGCGCTCACCAGGCAAGATTTGTAGCCGCCGACGTGAGGACGGCGAACTCGAGTGCCAGCTAAAGTCCTGCCTCCTCACCTCGGCGGCTACGGTCTTTTCTCGCGCGCTATTGAATCGGCCCTGGACGCTCGCCGGTTTTCTTGCCGCAGGCTTGTAATCCCGTCGGTCATCTGCTACAAATGGCCTGACCATTTAGCAGGAAAGGCGATGACTTGGCCCTAATGAAACGAAACGATCTGCGAGCACCACATCAGGGGTTCACGCTCATTGAGCTACTGGTGGTGATTGCCATTATCGCCATCCTCGCCTCAATTCTTTTGCCCACGCTCGCCCGGGCCAAGGAACGCGCCAAACGCACCCAGTGCATTAGCAATCTTAAGCAAATGGGCTTCGGCATGGTGATGTATAGCCAGGACGATTCCCACGGTTATCTGAACGGGACACATGATGATGTGGACGACGATCTCACCTGGCTTTATCCAGAATATATCCCGGCGGCAAAAGCCCAGTCGGTTTTCGTCTGCCCCTCGACGCAGGATTTCATCGGGACCAATGAAACAAAGCACCCCATGAACGGGCGCACAGTGTTGGTTGATATGCTGCACCAGGCCAATATGAAGTACGCGCGAAGCCCAAGCACCTACGACGCAGACCTTCGCGGCGTCAGCTACGAAATCTATGGATTCATGAACAACGACGGCAGGACCTCGTCGTCGCATTATTATTATGGCCAATGGTTGACCACTGGGGGGATCAAAAAGTCCGAGCGGACCGTTTCTGCCTATACGCACAAAAACACACCTTTCGGCTTAAAGGGCACAAGAATCAGTGCGACTCAGATCTGGCTGATTGTGGATGGCGACCGGAATCCGGGCGGCGTCGGGGCTATCAACAATTATCCTGATAAAAACGACGACCACGGAGCCGATGGTGGCAATGCTTTGTTTTGCGATAGTCACGTCCAATGGGTCAAAGGCGGGAAGAACTACATTATCGCTTATGAAACTGCTCAGGACGAGAACCGCGCGAATCCGTAGAGAATTGGAGTGATGGAGTGAGGGAGCCATGGAGTATTGAGCCTGACCGCCGTACAATACTCTAGTTGTTCAGCACTCCATCGCTCTGTTTTGAATCATGCGCTCAGAAACCAATCCTGACGCTTTCGATCCCTCGGAACGGCTGGCAATAGACGGCGGACCGAAAGCGAAGCGCACGCCTTTTGCGCCCCGCAAACGGCATGGCGAGTTGGAGAAGCGCTATCTGGGAGAAGTAATCGACAGCGACATGCTGTTTTATTTCCTCGGCACAAAGGTCCACGAATTCCAAAGGCGATTCGCGGAGATGTATGGCCGCAAGCATTGCATCGCCTGCTCCAGTGGCACGGCGGCCGTTCATATTGCGCTCGGCGCGCTGCAGTTACCGCCTGGCAGCGAGGTCATCACCTCCGCCATCACCGACATGGGTAGCCTGACGGGGATGCTCTATCAGGGGCTGGTTCCCGCGTTCGCGGATGTGGATGCTAACACGCTCAATATGGACTCGGCGTCGGCGCGGCGCTGCATCACCGAGCGCACGCGGGCGATCCTCGTGGTCCATCACAGCGGCCTGGCGGCGGAGATGGACGCGTTCCTCGAACTCGAGCGGGTGTTCAAGCTGCCAATTGTGGAAGATTGCGCGCAGGCCTACGGCACGGAGTTCCAGGGACGCCAGGCGGGAACGATGGGGGCCATCAGCGCGTTTTCGCTCAATCACTTCAAACACATCACCTGTGGCTCCGGCGGGATGGTGCTTACCGATGACGACCGGCTGCGCTACCTGGCCTCGCTGTTCCTGGACAAATGCTTTCAACGCGAAGAGAAGATCCGGAATCCATTCTTTCTCGCGCCAAATTACCAGATGACCGAATTACAGGGTGCAGTGGCGCTGGCGCAATTGGAGCGCGTGCAGGAGATCACCACCCGCCGCAATCAGCTCGGCACGCAGCTAAATGAGTTGCTAGGCCAGATCCCGGGCGTCTCGCCCCAGTTCGTGCCCTCCGGTTGTCGCCACAGTTATTTCCTGTACTTGTTCAAGCTTGACCTGGCATTGCTCGGTTGCACGGCGCGCGAGTTTGCCGCGGCGCTGGCGGCCGAGGGCGTGCCAAACGAAGCCTATCAAATTACCGGCGGTCGACCCGTGTACCTCTTTGACCTCTTCCAAAATCGCTCGGCCTTTCCGGGCAGTGATCGCCCGTTCGGCGAGCGCGTTTATCGTAGGGGTGACTGCCCGGTGGCCGAGGATGCATTCGACCGCTGGATCACGATGAACCTCTACGAAAGCTACAGGGAGCGGGATATCGAGGAGATTGCCTTTGGCATCGGCAAGGTGGCGCGTTTTTTCGCCCAGCGCAGATCGGCTGCACCTCCAGCCCTCGTCGCAAACCGAGCGTGATAACCTCCAAACTCAAAGCCCCAAGCTCCAAAATCCAAGCTCCAGAGAAGCTCCAAACATCAAGATCCAAAAGCCCTCCGGGCGTGGGTCAGTCGGGACTTGGAGCTTCTCTGGAGCTTGGATGTTGGAGCTTCGGATTAGGCGCCGCACCGAATCAATGATGATCCGATGACTGCGCCCTCACCTCGCCCGATACTCCGCCTGCGTTGGTGGATTGGCGGCCTGCTCTTCGCCATGACGGTCATCAACTACATCGACCGCCAAACCATCAACGTTCTCGCTCCCATTCTGAAGAAAGAGCACGCATGGACCAACTCGGATTTTGCCCTGCTGCTCATCTCCTTTCGCGTCGCTTACACCATTATGCAAAGCGTCAATGGCCGCTTGCTCGACCGCTTTGGCACGCGCTTGGGCCTGACGGTCAGCGTCGCGTTTTACTCCGCCGTCCAAATGCTGACGACGACAGTTAAAGGCCTCACGAGCTTCTGTGGGCTTCGCTTTCTCTTGGCATGTGGAGAGGCGGCCAACAACCCGGGCTCGACCAAAGCCGTGTCCGAGTGGTTCCCGGCCAAAGAGCGCGCGTGGGCGGTAGCGTTGTTCGACAGTGGCTCCGCCATAGGCGCAGCCGTCGCCCCTTTTTTGGTGTTGTCGGTCTATCACAAACTGGGCGATTGGCGTCCCGTCTTTCTAGTCACGGGCAGTCTCGGAGTAATCTGGCTGGTGTTTTGGCGACTGCTTTACCAAAAACCCGAGCAGCACTCGCGCCTGTCCGCCGTGGAACTCGATTTTATCCAGCGAGGCCGCGGGACCGAGTGCGCTGAGGACTCAACACTGCCGCGGGTCGGATGGCCAAGCCTGCTGAAATTTCGGCAGACCTGGGGCATTATCCTGGGCCGTTTTCTCATCGATCCGTACTGGTTCTTCGTTGGCGATTGGTTCGCGTTATATCTCGCCAGCAAGGGTTTCGACCTCGAAAAAAGTATGCTGGGTTTCTGGGCGCCGTTCCTCGCCGCTGACATCGGCAATTTCTTCGGAGGCGGTCTGTCCAGTTTTTGGATCAGGCGCGGATGGCCGGTGGGCCGCGCGCGTCGGGTGGTGCTGCTGATTTTCGGCCCGAGCATGTTGGTGCTGGCTGCGGCGGCGTTCACCTCGAATTATGCGCTCCTGCTGGCTTTGTTCGCGTACGCGACCTTTGCCTATGCTTCGTGTTCGACTATGTTCCTCTCTTTGCCAGCCGACGCTTTTCATACGCGCGTCGTTGGCTCGGTCAGCGGGCTGGGCGGGACTGCGGCGGGCATTGGCACTATTATCACGACTTTTCTCATCGGCAAGGTCACTGATCGATTCTCTTTTGAGCCCGTAGTCATCACGGCCTCGATCATTCCTTGCATCGCCACCGTGCTCTTCGTAACCATGGTCCGCGCTAGCAAGCGCGAGGATCCCAATAAAGTGTTGTTACAGTTCTGAGACGTATTCACGCGCCGGAGCGCGCCCGTCCCGGGCGCAGCAAGTTCCGCCTGCCCCAGTACACAGGGACAACGCAACGCTCCTCGACCTACGTTTGTTGCTGCGCCCGGGGACGGGCGCACTCCTGCCCGGTCGTCCCCGGCAGCACCGCGGGATGCGAAATTGCTTGATGGTGCGCCAGGGACTTGGTATAGGTGCGGCATCAGCGCAAATGTTCGCCAGCATTGGCGCTTCGTGCTGGCAACTTGGTGGTGGTGGGTCCCCTGGCCGAACGACTCTATGAAAACAGACCACAGGACAGGCTACGCAAGGCCGGAAGGAATGGCATTCACGCTGATCGAGCTGCTCGTTGTCATTGCGATTATCGCCATTCTGGCAGCCATGCTCCTGCCAGTGCTGAGCAAGGCCAAAGAAAAGGGAAAACGAATTTCCTGCCTCAGCAATTCCCGGCAGGTCGGCATTGCTTTCCAGATGTATCACACCGACTACGGCAAAATTATCAATCCGGGCGTCAATGACATAACGGACTTCAATAGCCAGTATGCTCCAGACAATCCGCTCAAGAATCTCAAACCATACGTCGGAACCAGAGATCCCCTTGGCAGACCGCAGATTTATATATGCCCAAGCGCCCAACCAATGAAAAAGCCAACCTACGCCCCCACCCCGTTCAGTTGCACTGATCTAATCATCAGCCAACTGGTCCTGGTCAAGGGGTGGGACAAGGTCCGCAATCCTGCCCGGACGGTGTTCATCCAGGAACATTACGTGAACATGAACCTGTCCGGCTATGAACCTGAAGGAGAGGGTAATACTTACGCACAATGGCACACCTGGACCGATTCCAACTCCTACGAATGGAGCGGCCCTCCGGGCCGCGAGCATTACAACAACCTGCATCAGCAGGGCGGCAATCTTATCTTCTGCGACGTCCATGCCGAATACCGGAAGAACAAGCAGACCTCCAGTCTCGACTGGGGCTTGCTGGACGCAAAGGGAAATGATTCGCCCTGGCAACCCAATGAAGCCCATTCACGCGCTCCTTACTATTACAAATAGGCGCAGGAGTTGCGACAGCAACATGACAAAGCCAGCCAAAATCTTCTCTCAGCTCGCAATTCTTGGATTTGCTTGTCTCCTCCTGAGTTGCCACAGAGAAACCCGTGTGGACGCGACACGATCCCTGGAAGAGTCATTCAAGGCGTCTGAACCCAACGTCAAGGAAGCGATCGCGACGGCCACACTTAGCTTGAAAGCAGGGAACTATACGGACGCAGCTCGGGTGCTGAATCCGGTGTTGACCGGACAAGACCTCTCGCCGGCTCAACGGGAAGCTTCCGGGCTTTTGTTCGAGCAAATCAATCAAGCGCTGACCGCGAACCCCGGCCTCGACTCCAAGGAGCTTTACGAATTGCGGGTAAAATTGCATCAGGCTGCCATCGGCGCGTCCCGATTCTGAGCCTCTCCTGTTTCAGTGGTCGGAAGCACAAGGCTCAAGCGGAATGGCGGGGGAGTCAGGGAATTTGAATCTGATAAAAGGCAAGCCAGCCCGTCGGGCTGGTGGAACCCACGTCGACTTCGCGTGAGCGGTACCAACTGACGTGGCCGTCCTCGAAGAGGAAGTTCCCGCCTGCAGGTTGGCCGCCGGCGAGCACATGGCTGGAGAGCGGGGACGAACCGCCCCACCCGCCAGGATTGATTTTCGCACTTGTGCCATCGGAACCGACGGAGCCCGCCGCGAGTTTGATGTCCATCAAGATGGGAGCGTTTTTGAATGCGCCATCCAACTTTTTCTTGCTGGCCCAACCACCCAAGCGCTGGCTGTTGTAATTCCAGGTGGATATGTTCGTGCTGCGGTGCGGTAAATAAAAGAAGCCGCAAAGAACGCGTCCGTTTGGATCAACGTCAAATGAATCCGCATCCCGAAGGTAGGTCTGCGTGGGGCAAAAGATGACGTGAAACTGGTCTTTGGTGGCGCCTTGCTTTTGTCTCACGAGGTCATCTGCCCAGAATTTTTGAACGATTTTACCGCACCAGCTAACATCCACGCCGTCGGTATTATCAGGGAAGAAATTCCGGTTGTCGTTGGCATAGACGCCCAGCGCTACGCCCCACTGGCGCATGTTGCTTGAGCAGAGCGCCTTCTTGGCCGAGTGTTTGGCGCGGGCCAACGCCGGCAGCAGAAGCGCCGCCAGGATCGCAACGATCGCGATGACCACCAGCAGTTCGATCAACGTGAAGCCGGGGTTGGGCTTCGTTTTCATAAGCTGAATGGATGATCACTTGATCGGTAGCCTTGGTGCCCACGCGATGCAAGTGCATTCGGTTCTCTGCGTCGGCTTTTTCGCCCGAATAGACCGAGGAGCGGATTATGAGTTACCCGAGGTGCTTGAATTCCTGAACCCGGCCGGATCAAGGGCGTTCAACTTGTGCATCTTGACAGCACTCTTGCCTTGATAAACTGGTCGCCCGGTGACTTACAATCTGGCTGCGCGACAATTGTTGTACTTCGCTCAGCACTTTCTGAATATGTTCGCGCATAGCCTTCGCCGCCCCGTCCGCATCCTTGTGCTCCAGAGCGGCCATGATCTTCTCATGATCAGTATATCCACCACCACCGCCGAAGCGCGCAATCGTGGTCAGCCGGCTTTTCCAGCCCAAGTCTGCCAGAGCCTCCATCAGCAGCATGAGAATCTGGTTTCCCGCAGCGCGTGATAAGATCCGATGAAAATCGGTATCAAATGTTGCCGCTTCTTCTGTTGTTCTCGCTTCCTTGAAACCCTTCTGAACTGCTCTCAACGCAGCGAGGTCCTCCAACTTGCGGCGAAGGGCGGCCAGACGGGCAATTTCGGGTTCTAAAAGAAACCTCGCCTCCGAAAGTTGTTTGAGACGAGTGAGCAGATCAGGCAGCCGGAGGGTAATTGAACGCGTCAGGGGATGGTGCACGTGATCCACGACTCTTAACCCGCTTCCGCGCTCGACCCGCAAGAGCCCCTGCGATTCAAGACGTTTGCTGGCCTCCCGTATGACCGTCCTGCTCACCCCGAGTTCGACGGCCAGGTCCCGCTCCGAGCTAAGGCGATGGCCCTTCGCTGCCGGCTTTTGTATTTTCTTAAGCATTTCCTCAGAAACTTCATCCAGCAAAGATCCTCGCCGACGACGTTCTTTTGATAATAAATGCTTCCTGGTCAACTGTTCCAAATCGCCAAGCACATGCTGAATATGTTCCCGCATGGCTCCCGCGCTTCCGTCGGGATCCCTTCGCTCGAGGGCAACGATGATTTTCTCATGCTGGACAGCACTGGAGCGCAGCCTCGCGGTTCCGAAGTGCCCAAAGGTGGCCATCCGGCTCTTTCGGCTTAGCTCTGCCAATGCATCCAGGAGCAACCGCAGAATTTGGTTGCCAGTTGAACATACCAGGACACGATGAAACTCTGTATCAGACTTCACCGCCGCTTCTGTCGTTGTCGCTTCCTTGAGCCTTTTCTGGATCGCTCTCCATGTAGCGATGTCCTCTAGCTTGTGTCGAAGGGCCGCCAGACGGGCAATTTCCGGTTCCAAAAGAAGCCTCACCTCCGAAAGTTGTTCCAGACGTGTTGGCAGATCCGGCAGCCTCAGGGAAATAGACCTGGTCAGTGGACGGTGGAGATTGTCCATCACTCTCAACCCCCTGCCATGCTCGATCTGAAGGAGCCCTTGCGATTCCAACCGCTTCGTCGCTTCGCGTAGGACTGTTCGACTCACCCGCTGCTCTTCGGCCAGCTCTCGCTCGCTCGGAAGCCAAACGTGTCCTTTCCGTAGCCCCTGCTGGATGCGTTTGATCAGGGCCACGGAAACTGTTTCAATCAATGGCCGAGGTCGTTTGCCAGCTTTGGTTCTTAAGCGCAAGGTTGAGACTTGTTTCATCTTGGCAGCAGAACAACCAGTGTTTACACGTCGGCAGAACCGTTGCCAATCGTTTTGTTTTCCGACTTCGAACTCTCCGGCGTCCACAAAACTTTGGAGGGGTAGCGTCAAGAGTTCTGTGTAAAAGCTGAGAGCGGGTGACGGGACCAATGGTTGTTCATTCGTTCAAAGACGCTGTAAAGAATCCGTTCACAACTGCTGCGAGTAGTAAAAGCGCA
>JACXTT010003985.1_pt1 | contig 22207 bp, 21 predicted proteins | sample 9270951 | NCBI WGS metagenome assembly JACXTT01 (sample SAMN15532306, study PRJNA645909) | rock metagenome | isolation source: weathered quartz diorite | place: Puerto Rico | collected 2017-06-21
CCCCGGGAACATTTGGATTCCCCGGGGGGGGTGCGGCAGATGAACGATGTCAACGCTTTTTGCGGCGGTGGCGCGACATGCGGGACGACGTCGTACGGTTGCGCTCAATCCGACGCCAGGAGCGCGCGCCCCAGTAACACACTGCCGCGACCAAAATTACGACCAGGATGATCTCGCCGATGAGTAACTGCCTCAGCCCTGGCGGCAGCCAACGCAAGTCAAAGTACATGAGCGCTCTATCTCGTTGCGGGCCGACACCCGCCATCGGTGGTGGCGGGTGCTGCTGAAGCTTACGGGCGGTGCATGTCAACCACCGTCGGCTTGCCTTCTACCTTGTCGAAGGTGACCATCACGGAATCTCCTTCCTTGAAGTCCTTCAACGATGCGCGATCCTTGACCGGAAACGCCATGGTCATGGCAGCCATGCCGAGGTTCTGGATGGGGCCGTGCTTGAGGGTGACCTTGCCCGATTGCGCGTCAATCTTCTTGATCTCGGCGGCGACCGGGTGCGGCGCCTGCTGCGAAGGCGCGGACGACTTCATGTCCATGCCGCCCATCGATTTCATGTCCATGCCGTCCATGGACGTGGCGGCAAATGCCGCCGGGGCGGCAGCGAGGGCGGCAATTAGGGTCAGGGTCTTGATGTGTTTCATGGTGTTTCCTCTTGAAGGGAGGGGTGGGTGGAAAGCGGAGAAGATGTTGTCTGCCGCCGGCGGATCAGCAGGTACACGGCCGGCACGACAAAGAGGGAAAGCAGTGGGGCGGTCACCATGCCGCCGACCATCGGCGCGGCAATGCGCTGCATGACCTCCGATCCGGTGCCATGCGACCACATGATGGGAATCAGGCCGGCGAGAATTACCGCGACCGTCATGGCCTTGGGGCGAACGCGCAGGACTGCACCCTCCTGGATCGCGTCCAGCAGCTCGGCCGTGCTGGCTTCACCCCGATCCACGCGTTCGGTCCAGGCCTGCTTCAGATAGAGCAGCATGATGACGCCGAACTCGGCCGCCACGCCCGCCAGCGCGATGAAGCCGACAACGCCGGCCACCGAGAGGTTGTAGCCCAGCAGGTACAGCAGCCAGAATCCGCCGATCAGCGCCAGCGGCAGCGTACCCATGATCAACATCGCTTCATCCAGGCGACCAAACACCAGATAGAGCAACACGAAGATGATCAGCAGCGTGAACGGCACCACCACCTTCAACTTGGCGGTGGCTCGCTCCAGGTACTCGAACTGGCCGGACCAGCTCAGGGAGTAGCCGGCCGGCATCGGCACCGCCTTGGCCACCACGGACTGCATGTCGTGGACGGCCGAGCGCAGATCGCGCCCGCGAATGTCCACGTACACCCATCCGGACAGCCGGGCGTTCTCGCTGCGCAGCATGGGCGGGCCTTGCACGACCTGGATGCGCGCCACGTCGGACAGCGTGATCTGTTGACCGCGGTCGGTGACGATGGGCAGGCTGCGCAGTTGCTCTACAGAGTCGCGGTAGTCGCGCGGGTAGCGCACATTGATCGGGAAGCGAGCGAGCCCGTCGACCACTTCCCCGACATTGTCGCCGCCGACCGCCGACGACACGATGCTCTGCACATCCTCGATGTTGAGCCCGTACCGGCCGGCTGCCATGCGGTCGATGTCGACATCGACGTAGCGCCCGCCAGTCAGCCTTTCGGCTAGTGCGGAAGTGACCCCGGGCACCGTCTTTACGGCCTCTTCGATCCGCGTGGACAGCCGGTCGATTTCCTGCAGGTCCGTGCCTGCCACCTTGATGCCAACCGGGCTTTTGATGCCGGTGGCCAGCATGTCAATGCGGTTGCGGATCGGCGGCACCCAGATGTTGGACAGTCCCGGCACCTTCACCACGCGATCCAGTTCCTCCACCAGCTTGTCGGTCGTCATGCCCGCGCGCCACTGGTCGCGCGGCTTGAACTGGATCGTGGTCTCGAACATCTCGATGGGCGCCGGGTCGGTCGCCGTGTCGGCGCGGCCTGCTTTGCCGAACACGGTGGCCACCTCCGGCACGGTCTTGATGAGGCGGTCGGTCTGCTGCAGGAGTTGGGCCGCCTTGCCGGCCGAGAGCCCAGGCAGGGCGGACGGCATGTAGAGCAGATCGCCTTCATCGAGCGGCGGCATGAACTCGCCACCGATCCGCGCCACCGGCCAGGCGGTAGCGACCAGCAGCACGGCCGCGATCGCCACCGTGGTCTTCGGCCAGGTGAGCACCCTGGCCAGCACCGGCTGGTAAGCGCGAATCAGCCACCGACTCAGCGGATTGGACTGCTCAGTGGGAATGCGGCCGCGAATCATGTAGCCCATCAGCACCGGCACCAGCGTCACGGACAGCCCCGCCGCCGCTGCCATCGAGTAGGTCTTGGTAAAGGCGAGCGGCGAGAAGAGCCTGCCTTCCTGCGCTTCCAGGGTGAACACCGGGATGAAGGAGAGCGTGATGATCAGCAGCGAGAAGAACAAGGCCGGTCCGACCTCGGCCGCCGACTCGCCGATCACGCTCCAGCGCTCGTGGCCGGTCAGCGCCCTGCCCGGGTTGTCCGCATGCCAGTGCTCCAGATGCTTGTGCGCGTTCTCGATCATGACGACGGCGGCGTCCACCATGGCACCGACAGCAATGGCGATGCCGCCGAGCGACATGATGTTGGCATTGACGCCCTGGTACCGCATCACCAGGAAGGCGGCCAGCACGCCGAGCGGCAGCGAGACAATGGCCACCAGCGCGGAGCGCAGGTGAAACAGGAAGACCAGGCAGACGAGCGCGACGACGATGAATTCCTCGATCAGCTTGTGCGTCAGGTTCTCCACCGCGCGGTTGATCAGCGCGGAACGGTCATAGGTGGTGACGATTTCAACCCCTTCCGGCAGGCTCTTCTTGAGGACTGCCAGCTTGGCCTTGACCGCCTCGATGGTCTCCAGTGCGTTCTTGCCCGAGCGCATCACGATCACGCCGCCCGCCACCTCTCCCTGGCCGTCCAGTTCGGCGATGCCGCGCCGCATTTCGGGACCGAGCTGGACCGTGGCGACGTCGCCCAGGCGCACGGGAATGCCGGCTTCACTCGTCAGGATGGGGATGCGCCGAAAGTCGTCCAGCGTTTTCAGGTAGCCGGAGGCGCGCACCATGTACTCGGCCTCGCCCAGCTCCAGCACCGAGCCGCCAGTCTCCTGGTTGGCGCCCTTGAGCGCCGTCAGCACCTTGCCCTGCGACAGGTTGTAGGCGCGCAGGCGATCCGGCATCAGGACCACCTGGTACTGCTTGACCATCCCGCCGAGGGACGCGACCTCAGCCACATTCGGCAGCGACTTCAGCTCGAAGCGCAGAAACCAGTCTTGCAGCGCGCGCAACTGGCTCAGGTCATGCCGGCCGGTCTTGTCGACCAGCGTGTACTCGTAGATCCAGCCGACGCCGGTGGCATCGGGGCCCAGCGCCGGTTTGGCCGCGGCCGGCAGGCGGGATTGCACCTGGTTCAGGTATTCCAGCACGCGAGAACGCGCCCAGTACAGGTCGGTCCCATCCTCGAACAGCACATAGACAAAGGAATCGCCGAAGAACGAGTAGCCGCGCACCGTCTTCGCGCCGGGCACCGACAGCATCGTGGTGGTCAGCGGATAGGTGACCTGGTTCTCCACGATCTGTGGCGCCTGGCCGGGGAAGGGCGTGCGGATGATGACCTGTACGTCGGACAGGTCCGGCAACGCGTCGAGCGGCGTGCTGCGCACCGCCCACAGCCCCCAGGCGGTCAGCATGACCGTGGCCAGCAGGACCAGGAAGCGATTGCGGATCGACGCCAGGATGAGCCGGGCGATCATGGCTTGCCTCCCTGGACGGTGGCGGCGGGTGCCACCGAGGACAGGACAGGCAGGCCGTCGCTATTCAGATGGAAGCGGAACCGCACGCGATCGCCCGCCTTGAGCCCCTTGGGAAGGCCCGCGGGCGGCGCGGCAAAGTCCATCGTCATGGCGCCCCACTGTGCCGACGGGATGGGGCCGTGTGAGATCGTCAGGCCTTCGCCCGTCACTGCTTCAATACGCCCGACGCCCTCGTGCTCGGGAGCCGGCGCAGCCGATGCAGCCGATGCAGCCGGAGCGGAAGCCGGCGGCGCGGCGCTCATGCGCTCGGCCGTGCCGCGCAGGCTCGCCTCCGAATCGATCAGGAACTGGCCCGAGGTGACGACCTTCTGGCCAGCCTTGAGTCCATCCAGGACCTCGACCATGCCATCGGCTTCGCGGCCTATCTTGACGTCGGTGGCCAAGAAGCCCGCCTTGCCGGCATCCACCATGACGACGCTGCGCTGGCCGGTGCGGATGACGGACTCCACGGGAATCTGCAGTACTTCCTTTTCCTGGCCGCTGTCAAAGCGAACCGTGGCGAACATGCCCGGCAGCAGGTGCCGGCCCTTGTTGGGCAGGACAATGCGCACCTTGATGGTTCGCGTGGCCGGATTGACGTCGGGCAGGACGGTATCGACCTTGCCCACGATCGGGTCGGACGCGCCGGTCGGCAACACCCTGGCAGGCAGGCCCGCCGCGAGGGCACGGGCCTGTCCTTCGGGCACCTCGGCAATCACCCAGACCTGGCTCAGGTCGGCTAGGCGGAACAGCGTCATGCCAGGGGCGACCGTCATGCCGTCGCGAACCGCGACTTCCGTCACCACGCCATCCACCGGGCTTGGGATGGCCTGGCTGGGCTGCAATTTTCCGGAGCTCTCCACTGCGCTCACCTGCCCAGGCGTCATACCCGCCTGGAGCATGCGCGCTTTTGCCGCACCCGACAGGTCGGATTGGGCGCCAGCGGGCAGGCGTGAGACGGCAAGATATTCTTCCTGGGCGGCGACCCAGTCGGGCGAATAGAGCGTCACCAGCGTCTGGCCCCGCCGCACGGGATCGAGCGTTGCCCGCACGGCCACGTGCTGGACGAAGGCATTGGTCCGTGCCTGGATGACCTGGACGCTGCGCTCATCGATGGCGACGTTGCCGGGCGCCTCGAGCACCGGGCTCATCTGGCTTGCCTTGACCTCGATGGTGCGAATCCCCAGATTCTGGGCGACGCGGCTGTCCACCGTGACTCCGCTGCCGCCGCCATCGCCATCCGCGTAGACCGGCACGAGCTGCATGTCCATGAACGGGGACTTGCCCGGCTTGTCGAAACGCTGGCCGGGCACCATCGGATCGTGCCAGTACAGGATCTTCTTGCCGGTCTGCGGGTCCATGTCGCCCGCTTTCAGGCCGGACGGTGCGCCGGCCGACGCCGGCGCCTGCGGCGACTGCGTGCCCCGCGTGACGCCGAAGCGGTAGCCCCCATAGCCTGCGGCGCCAAGGAGGACGAGGCAAGCGCTCGCAATCATCAGTTGCTTTTTCATTTAAGGTCCTTCGCGGCGGGCTCGGTTTGCGCAGTCGGCAATGGGATCAGGAAGTTCAGATCCGCCCACAATCTGGCTGTCTTGGCTTCCAGCGCGAGCCGCTCGAGTGTGGTGTCGATGGTGCGATGGTTCGCTTCGGCCACGGCCAGCAGTGAGCCCGTATTGGCCCGATAGGCCGTCAGCGCGGCGTCCGCCTGAGCGTTGGCCAGCGGCAAGGTCGACTCGTCGTAGCGCTTGAGCCGGTCAAGATTGCGCCGAAGTTCGGCCAGCTTGGCGTCAACCATGCTCCTGGTATTGCGCCTGACGATTTCGGATTTGGCGCGTGCCTCCTGAGCTTGTGCCAGCCTTGCGGCGACTTCGCGGTTCTGACGGTTCCCCTGGTCCCAGGGCACCGGGAAGCTGACGTTCAGCGAAGCCATATTGGAGTAGGCGGAGCCACGCTGGCTGTACATCAGTTCGACGGTGATATCCGGCGTCTTGGTTTCGGCCGCGGCACGGATTTCCGTCTCCGCCAGCGCCACGTCGCGCTGCGCGGCGGCCATTTCCGGCACGGCAGCAAGGTCTGTCTGCGCAAGCTGCTGAACGCTCGGGGGCACGTCAAGACGGGGACGGCCAGCGAGCGGACGGCTGGCGTCCGGCCCGATCCAGCGCTCGAGATTCACGCTGGCGGTCGCGACGGCGGCCCGGTTCTCGTCCTCGCGGTCTCGCAGCTTCTGGACTTCCAGTTCGGCTGTGAGCACGTCCGCGCGCGTGCCACGCCCACTGCGGTACGCGGCAGTGGCGGCTTGCAGCGCGAGATCCAGCGGATGGCCGTGGTGACCAAGCAGCACGCCGGCCTGTTCGGCATACCAGCGGTCAAGCCATGCCGCGACCACGCTGCGCTGCACGTTGGCCAGACCGACCGCACGTTGCGCCTCAGCCGCGGTGGCTTCTGCCTCGAAGCGCGCCGCTCGGGCGCGGCGTTTGTCCGAGCGCGTGAATTCCTGTGTCACGCTGATGGAGCGCTGGGTCATGAAGTCCCGGCTGAGCGAGAAAGCGTCGGGGCCGGTAACCGGAACATTGTCGAGCCCGAGCTTGAGCACGGGGTCCGGCAACTGGCCGGCTGCGACCGCCATCTGAACGGCGGCCTCGATGGAACCCCGAGAGGATTCGGCATCGCCGGCATGCGTGGCGGCGAGCGCGACGGCCTCCTCAAGGGAAAGCGTGTCAGTGGACTGCGGCGTCGCGGCATGCGACACCGTCATGCCGAAAGCGGGCGCGCACAGCAGCAGCGCCAGCGTCAGGCGACGTAGAAAAAGCATAGAGCCTCCAGGAGCAACGACGGCCACCCCGGTTTGGGGGATGGCACAGAATCGGCGTTGTTCCGGAGGCTACGTTCGAAAACAGCAGTGAAGAATGGCCAGCGGCGGGGGAGGCGCGCGTGGCTGCGCGTCAACGCTCAGGGCGGCGTGCAGAACGGCCACTGACACTTGCACCGGCTCGATGACGTTCACCAGAACAGGCAAGAATGCCGGAATCTGGGGCGACACATGGTCGGCACTCTTGGAGTCTGCCTGGCAGTGCCCCAGGCAGAGTGCCTTCTGGTCGCCATTCCCGCCGTCAGCCATGTCGGGGCAGGACTCGGTCATGGCTGCCATGGCATTGCCCTCACCCTCCATCTGGTATCGGGCTCCGGTACAGGCGTACGCAGCCGCTGCCAGTTGGACTGTCAGGAAGACAACCAGAAGGAGGCCGGTGAACCAGGGGTGCCGGCGGGCCGAGTGGCGCAAGAGTGCTTTTTTTTTAGCGTTGACTGGCGCAAGCATAGCGTCTTTGGCTCGAATTGCAACGTCGCCCGCAGACCGCGTTGTGCAACACCCACCAAAGATCGCCGAACAGAGTGGATATTTCGCCATACCGCTTTACGCGCTACGACCTGTTCTTGACCTTCCCACAGGGGCAAGGTCTATGTTGAAACCATGCTGATCCAGCCACAAAGTCAGCCCGCATTGGTGCGGCGCTAAGGGTGGTCCCAGGGAGTGCATCGTGAACATCGGGCAAGCGGCGGGGTCGTCCGGCGTGCCAGCCAAGAAGATTCGTTACTACGAGCGGATTGGCCTGGTCACTGCGGCGCATCGCACCGCCGGCAACTATCGGACCTACGACCCGGATGACATTCATACGCTGCGCTTCATCGCGCGCGCCAGGAAGCTCGGCTTCTCGACGGAGCAGATCCGCCAACTGCTTGACCTGTGGCGAAACAAGCGCCGTAACAGCGCCGCTGTGAAGGCGATCGCGCTCCGGCATATGCGCGAACTGGACGCGCGGCTTGCTGAGCTGACTGCCATGCGAGACACACTCATGGATCTTGCCGAGCATTGCGAAGGCGATAACCGGCCCGGCTGCCCGATCCTTGACGCCATCGGCGGTGCGGAACCACGACATCGCCTGGTGAGTTCGCAGGAGCTCGAGCATCGAAGCCTATCTATGAGCTCCAGTCTCCGCGCGCGTGCGGAAGCTGGCAGGACATAACGTGGGAGTCATGGGCATGGACAATCGGCAGCGGCATACGGACGCCATGGCGCCATCGGCCTCATCGTCAGCACCAGAGGTCAACGTTGCGTCCGACAAAGCGCATCAGGGCCACACGCACGAGCATTGCGAGCACGCGTATGCACGCAAAGCCGGCGAGGTCAATGAAGGGGCCGAAGCGCCGGCACATGACCCCGTGTGCGGCATGCTCGTGCAGCGCGATGGACCTTACAGGTCCGAGTATGCCGGCGCGCATTACCACTTCTGCAGTGAATCCTGCCAGCAGCGATTTAACGCCGAGCCGGCCCGCTATGCGAGTCCGCAGGATGCGCCTGCCCCGACGGAAACCGAGGCGGTACCGGGCACGATCTACACGTGCCCCATGCACCCCGAGATCCGCCAGGACCATCCGGGCGCCTGTCCAAAATGCGGTATGGCGCTTGAACCGGAAATGCCAAGCCTGGAAGAGGAAGACTATCCGGAGCTCGAGATATTTCGCCGCCGCTTCTGGTGGACCTTGCCACTGACGGTCGCCACCGTGGTGCTCGCCATGCTGGGCCACCGCTTTGCCTGGGTCGACCCGGCAATGCAGAGCTGGGTAGAGCTCGCGTTGTCCGCGCCAGTGGTACTGTGGGCCGGCTTCCCGCTGTTCGTCCGTTGCCTGCAATCGTTCCGGAACCGCAGCCCCAACATGTGGACCCTGATCGGCCTCGGTACCGGCGCGGCGTTCGTCTACAGTGTTGCCGCCACAGCGGCGCCGGGGCTGTTTCCCAGCTCGTTCATCATGCATGGCCGCATCGGGGTCTATTTCGAAGCGGCTGCCGTGATTATTTCGCTGACGCTGCTCGGCCAGGTCTTTGAATTGCGGGCGCGCTCCCATACGTCGGCGGCCATCAAGGCGCTTCTCGGCTTGGCCCCCAAGACGGCACGCCGTATCAACGCGGACGGCAGTGAGGAAGACGTGCCGCTGACACATGTGCACATTGACGACCTGTTGCGGATTCGCCCGGGCGAGAAGGTGCCGACCGATGGCGTGGTGACCGAAGGGGGGAGCGCGATTGACGAATCGATGCTGACAGGAGAGCCGCTTCCCGTCTCCAAGCGCGTCGGCGATCACGTGATCGGTGCCACGATCAATACCTCGGGCACGCTGGTGATGCGCTCCGAAAAAGTCGGGGCACAGACAGTGCTGTCACAGATCGTCCAGATGGTAGCGCAGGCGCAGCGTTCGAAGGCCCCCATGCAGCGGATGGCGGACCAGGTAGCGGGAGTATTCGTCGTCGTGGTCGTTGGCATCGCCTTGCTCACCTTCTTTGCGTGGGGGCTGTTTGGTCCCCAGCCGAGTTGGGTCTTTGGTCTGGTCAATGCGGTGGCGGTGCTGATCATAGCGTGCCCGTGCGCGCTGGGTCTTGCCACGCCCATGTCCATCATGGTGGCCAGCGGAAAGGCAGCAACTCAGGGCATCCTGTTCCGGGACGCGGCCGCCATCGAGAATTTCCGCAAGGTCGATACCCTCATTGTCGACAAGACCGGCACTCTGACCGAGGGGCGCCCGGGCTTCGAGCGGGCGTTGGGTGTCGCCCCCTTCAATGACGCCGAGGTGCTGCGACTGGCGGCAAGCCTTGACCAGGTGAGCGAACATCCGCTGGCAGCCACGATCGTCGCGGCGGCACGCGAGCGCGGCCTGTCGCTGGATCGGGTGGAGAATTTTGCATCGGACACCGGTATGGGCGTGCGCGGCCAGGTGAACGGCCAGCATCTCGAGCTGGGCAATGCCGCGTTGATGCGCGCGTCGCAAGTCGGCATCGAAGCGCTGGCGGCGCAGGCGGATGACCTGCGCACGCATGGGGCCAGCGTCATGTACCTGGCGGTCGATCGCAAGCTGGCCGGATTGCTCGCCGTTTCGGACCCGATCAAGGCCAGCACGCCCGACGCGCTTGCCGCGCTGCGTCAGGCCGGAATGCGGGTGGTGATGGCAAGCGGCGATGGCGTCGCCACGGCAAAGGCGGTCGCCGGACGTCTCGGCATTGAAGAATTCCACGGCGAAGTCAAGCCGGCAGACAAGCTTGCCCTGGTCGAGACGCTGCAAGGGGAAGGGCGTGTGGTGGCGATGGCGGGCGACGGTATCAACGACGCCCCGGCGTTGGCAAAAGCCGATGTGGGCGTCGCCATGGGGACCGGCACGGATGTGGCGATGCACAGCGCCCAGGTGACCTTGGTAAAAGGCGACCTGCGCGGCATTGCCCGCGCGCGGGAACTGTCTCAAGCCACCATCGCCAATATGCGGCAGAACCTGGCGTTCGCCTTCGTCTACAACGCGTTGGGCATCCCGCTTGCAGCCGGAATGCTGTACCCGCTGACAGGATGGCTGCTGTCGCCCATGATCGCGGCACTGGCGATGAGCCTGAGTTCATTATCGGTGGTTAGTAACGCGCTACGGCTCGGCACGAAAGTGAGTGAGCCGGCGCAACGCACGCGGTAGTCATGCGTGGTCGCCTGTCTTCGATGGGTGTCCGCAGTGACCTTGCCGCCAGGTGTTGGCAAGACTAGACTCATAGCACTCGCTTTCATTGGCCCATGAAGCCTACCCATAGCCCGCTCTCGCGACTCCTTGCGCTGGCCTTGCTGGCGTCGGTGCTGTTCATGCGCCTGGCGATTGCAGGGTATGTATGCCCGGCCGGTTCAGGCAGCGCAGCGAATGCAGCGACAATGACGGCCACCGCGTCCTGTCTCGGCATGGATCCGGCACAGCCGGCGCTGTGCGCGGACCACCAGCAGGATGGCCGGCATTGGGCTGACAATAACGGCCACACTCCCGATCTCGGTCTCTTGCCTGCCATGGCAACGGGACCCGCATACATTCTCGCGCCAATCTCCTATGCCGAAAGGGTGCCCCTGACGGCTGCGTGGCATCACCCGCCACCTGACCCAATCTATCTCGCAACGGCGCGGTTGCGAATCTGATCGTTCCCCACGTGTGGCCGGTTTTGGCCACCTGCCTTGATGTCGGCTGCCTGACCGCTGGCGTGTCATTCGTGCGCGCATGGTCGAGCCGGCAAGACACCAGATTTTGGGGAAGATCATCATGCATGCCATTTTCAAAGCCATCCTTCTCGTTTCACTTGGTGCGACTTCCGGCTTCGCACTGGCGGGTCCCAACTGGGACGTCATTAACAGCGCGCGCGCGGCAGCGCAGCAGCGCGACCCGACCGCTGCAACGACCCAAGCGGCCATGCTGGCGCGATGCGACCAAATGATGAAACAGATGGGTTCCCAACCGATGAGCAGCGGCAAGGGCGCGGAACCCATGGCCCCGATGGGGCCGAGCGAATCCGCCAAGTAACCGGATTCACTTCGGCCCGACGGTCGAAGCGAACTTTTCTGAGCGGCTGGATATTCAGAGGCGAACGGTCAGTTCCCGTTCCGGGGGCTGGCCGCATCCGCCCGCGCTCGCCGCGCCGGATGCAGCGGGAGGCGCGGAACCCAACCAGATATGGAGATCAACATGAACACGAAGTCAGCGATGGCTGTAGCGCTTGCAGTGACCCTGCTGGGCACCAGCGGATGGAGCATGGCAGCCGGTGCAAGCCAAGGCAACACCGGGGATAGAGCCCAGTCGCAGGAGAAAGGGCACGCGATGAAGATGGACCATGGCATGGGCGGCGGCATGATGGGCGGTTGCCCGATGATGGGCCAATTGCCGCCCGGAAACGAAAAGCTCTCAATGCAAATGCACGCCGAAATGATGCAGTCCATGGGAGAAATCATGCGCAAGTACGCGGACAAGATCCAGATGCCGGCACAGAAGTAAGCGACATGGATGTTGTGTAGGACGGTCTCGCGTATTGACGGGAGTACTGCGATGAAACGCAACGCGAAAAGCATGATTGCCATTGGGGTCGCCCTACTGGCAGTGCTGGGCGCCGCCTTTGCGGTGTTCCCAGGCGTCCGCGCGCTTGTTGTGGGTGTCGGGCCGTATCTGCTGCTCGTGCTATGCCCATTGTTCATGTGGCTGATGATGAAGAGCGTCAGCGCCTATGACGATCGCCGGGACACGGAATCCTCGGAGAAGCAGAAGCGACAGGAGCATCCACCTGCGCCACCCCGCCGAATGGAGTGAATAGGCTCGAGGTGACCCTCTCGGCCCGGCGCTAGAGCAATGCAAATTGCGCGTGCAAGGAGGTAACGATCATGTGCAGCGTCAAGACAATGGTGAAGATCGGATTCGGGCTGGCTGGCCTGCTCGTTGTCGCGTATGTGCTGCTGCCACAGTATCACTCCGCGATTCGGGCCATTGCACCGTTCGCGCTCGTGCTGGCATGTGTGCTGGCGTGTCCGCTTGCAATGTATTTCGGAATGCGGGGAATGCAGACACCAGGCAAGGACGAATCAATGCATCGAGAGGGCAAGTGATGCCTCTGAAGGAGTGGGCCCGGGTATTACCGGGTGGACCCGATTGATCGGATGACTTGACACGCTGCGCCCATCTGGGCTGCGTGCCGAACCTCCGGCCAGCGGTCAGCGTCCCGGATTTGGGGGGGCGCTGGCCTGGGGCCTTCTTTTGCCCCTGCGTTGGTTCCCAATTCGATCTGGCCGCGCGCGTATTCAGGAGCGTTCCGGCGCTGCTCGATCTGGAGATCCCCCCGCACGAGTTGTGGGCAACGCCAGACCGGTCGTCGGCAGAGGGATCGCATCTGGGCCGAAGGACAACCTCTTCCTGAGCGCCCTCAGCGGGAAGTGCCTCAGCCATCAAGGAGACAATCATGAGCACTAAGTGCGTCGTTGCCATCGTCCCATCCGATCTGCTGGAAAAGCTTGAACAGAAGTTCGCAACCGTCCACGTGCCCGGTCTGACGGCGACCCAGGTCAAGGGATATGGGGAGTACAAGAATTTCTTCTCGAGGGACCTCACCAGCGTGCATACCAAGATTGAGATCTTCGTGGAGGAGGAAAACGTTGAGGCCGTCACTGACGCGATTTTTCAGGTGGCACGTTCCTCAGTGCCGGGGGCTGGCATCGTGGCGGTCATGCCAGTCGATCGCTTGCTACATCTTCATGTCTCTGCGACGGAGCCCAATCCGTGACACGGCTGTTCTGCGCAGCCAGCTCGGTATGGCCTGAGATCCGTGCCGGCAGCGATTGCCCGCCTGTCGCACGTCCGCCGAGCCGCATGGCGGCATGCGCGGGCGCATCGAGCGGCCCGATGGCAAGTCGCGTGGTATCGACCGGCAAGATCAGAGAAGGCGGTGACAGTATGAGATGCGGTGTGCCGCGTCATCCCGCGGCGGCCCGAGTCGGGTGCCCGCCCTGGATCATGGCGCGACTCATATTTAGCCTGCTCGTTGCGCTGTGGCTGTGCGCGGCGAGCACCCTAGGCAGCGCCTATGCCACGGGCAACGAGCAATTCCTACCACCCGAGCAGGCTTTCCAGTTCTCAGCGCGTGAGGTCGACGTCCATGCCATCGAGGTGCGTTTCGACATAGCACCGGGGTACCACTTATACCGCGAGCGCTTTGCCTTTGCCGCACAACCGGCCGGCGTCAAGCTAGGCGTGCCTGTGCTCCCGCCGGGCCAGGTCAGGGTCGACGAGGCATTCGGCAAGCCGATGGAAATCTATGAGAGGAGCGTCACCATCCGCGTCCCGGTGGAGAGAGCGCCGGCCGATGGCAAATGGACGCTGGTGGTGACCTCGCAAGGTTGTGCCGACCAGGGGGTCTGTTATCCCCCGATGGAAAGCGTCTACGAGGTGGGGGGCGGCGCGCCGGTCGGACTGACGGGGCAGCGTGAGCGCGCCTTGCCTTCGGCTTCCTCGCCCGGAACCCTGGCCGATGCAGGCCAATCTGCGCAGCGCGAAATGCGGACAGAAGAAGCGATCAGCGGCGCACTGGCAGGCCGCAACGTATTCAAAATTGCCGTCTTGTTCTTCGGTTTCGGCCTGCTTCTGACATTCACCCCCTCGGTCTTGCCGATGATGCCAATCCTGTCGACCATCGTGCTCAGCGAGCACGTGACGCGCAGCAGTGCCGCGGTTGTCTCGTTGGCTTATGTGCTCGGCATGGCGGTCGTCTACACCGGTCTCGGCGTGGCCAGCGGGCTGCTCGGCGAAGGGCTTTCGGCTGCGCTCCAGTCCGTGTGGGTACTGAGCGTCGTTGCGGCATGGTTAGTGGCGCTGTCGCTCTCCATGTTTGGGCTCACCGCACTGCAATTTCCTCAGCGCTGGCGTCGCAAGGTCATACGTGTGGCTATTGCAGCAGTGATGGGAGCCATTTCTGCGCTGATCGTCGCCCCTCGCCTGACAGAACCGCTCGCTGGCGTGCTGACCTATATTGCGCAGACCCGCGATACCGCGATCGGGAGCGGTGCGTTGTTTGCCATGGCGCTGGGCATGGGGGCGCCCCTGGTCCTGGTGGGAGTTGGCGCCGGCAGCCTCCTGCCTCGCGCCGGGCACCGGATGACGGTGACCAGGTGCTTGCTCGGCTTCCTGCTTCTCAGCACAGCGATCTGGATAGTCAGGGCGGTGCTGCCGGCCTGGATGTCAATGTTGGCATGGGCCGCGCTCCTGCTGGTGGCTGCCGTGTTCCTTAACGCCTTCGACTCGCTCGGCCCAGAAACGCATGGGTTGGCCCGGCTGGGCAAGGGCCTGGGCCTGCTCGCTGCGCTGGCCGGGGCGATCGTGCTCATCGGGCTGGCATCGGGCGGGCGCGATCCGCTGCAGCCGCTGGCGAGCTTGCGGCCTGGCAGGGCGGTAATGAATCACGACGCCGGTCGCGAGGCCCTTCGCTTCGAGCGTGTCCGCACCGTGGCAGAACTTGACGCCCGCATTGCACAAGCCGCAGCGGCCGGCAGGCCGGTGCTCCTCGACTTCTACGCCGACTGGTGCGTCAGTTGCAAGGAGATGGAGTCCACCTTTGCCGATGCCAGGGTGCGGGCACGACTTGCAGATGTCCTGATGCTGCAGGCGGACGTGACCCGGAACAACGCCGACGACAAGGCTCTGCTCAAGCGCTTCGGGCTGTTCGGCCCGCCGGCCATCATCCTGTTTGGCCCTGATGGGCGCGAGCGCCCGGTGCGGGTCATCGGGTACCAGGCCCCGGAGCGCTTTCTCGTCAGCTTGTCCCGTGCTTTCGGCGAACCAGGATAGGCTCGGGAAGATACTGGTCAGTGAATGGCCCACCCGTTACGGCCGCGCACGCGCTCATCCGACAAAGACCCCGGCGGGATTGAGCAATTATCTGCCGATCACCCTGATTATGCATGCGCTAGGAATGGATGCCTCCTCGCGCTAAGACGTCGCGATCCGCGGAGTGTATGCTCCCGCACAGATCGACGGATTCGCTTACAGTAGGTTTCCCTTCAAAGCGATTATTGGCCCGGAAATGAAGGAGGGGGAAATGAGGATACTGTCGAAAGCATTGCTCGCAATGTCGCTCGTACTTTGCACTTCCTTTGGGTCGACAGTATCGGCGCAACAAGCCGGCACGCAGACATCCCTTTATGATCGATTGGGTGGGCTGAAGGGGATCACGGTAGTGGTCGACGACTTTATCGATCGGCTCGTCAGCAACAAGACACTGAATAGTAATCCTGCCATTGCCGCCGGCCGGAAGAGTTCCCCGGCGCCTTATCTTAAGTTCCAGGTCGCGCAATTGGTCTGTGAGGTAAGCGGCGGGCCATGCAAGTACACCGGAAGGCCGATGAAGGAGTCGCATGCTCATCTGAACATCAGCGAGCGAGAGTGGGACGTGATGGCCAAGGAGTTCAAGAAATCCCTAGACAAGTTCAAGGTTCCGGCTTCTGAGCAGAAGGAGCTGTTTGAAATTGTCGGCAAGACGAAAGCAGATATCGTCGTAAGGAAATGACCTTGGCACAGAACCTTCAAACGGCTGCGACCAGCGCGCTCACAATGTCGAGCCCCTATTGCTGGAGGCTCTGTTGACCTGAGTATGAATGCCGGCGCAGCCCGAACGGCAGCTTCCAAGTGAAACGGACATTAGTGTCGCCATGTTGGGCGGCAGATTCTCGGCCGGCTCGGCCGTCCAACGGAGTACGGTTGTATGGCCGAAAATGGCCGCACTCGGCCGTCTGCTCGCTGCTTCCCCGGAAATCGGCGATGAACCAAAGAAAGCCAGGGCGCTGCGGCACCACTGGCTGGACAGCGCGGGCGACGACCAAGGTTGCCCCACGCAGGACAAGCTGTTTATCCCTGGTCGCCGCCGCCTACGGGAAGCACGGTTCCGGTGATGTAGGACGCCTCCTCAGAAGCCAGGAACAGGATCGAGCCGACCTGCTCGTCGATGGTGCCGTAGCGGTGCATCAGGCTCGTGGCGATGGTCTGGTCGACGATGCCCTGGTACCAGCCGGCTTCCTGTGGTGTCTGTTCGGCCGTATTGCGCGGGATCCGGCGCGGGGGCGCTTCCGTGCCGCCCGTCGCCACCGCGTTGACGCGGATGCCTTCGCCTGCATGCTCGAACGCCAGGCTCGCCGTCAGCGCGTTGACGCCGCCCTTGGCCGCCGCGTACGGCACGCGGTAGATGCTGCGCGTGGCGATCGACGACACGTTGACGATCGCGCCCTGGCGCCGTTCCACCATGCCCGGCAGCACCGCGCGGCAGCTCCACAGCGTGGGGAACAGCGAGCGGCGGATCTCGGCTTCGATCTGGTCTTCCTCATAGTGCTGGAAGGGCTTGGCCCAGATCGTGCCGCCAACGTTGTTGATGAGCACGTCCACGCGGCCGTGGGCTGACAGTGCGGCGTCGACCATGGTCTTTGCGCCGGCATAGGTTTCCAGGTCGACGATCACGGCCGTCGCGCATCCGTCCCGCGCGGTGATCTCCGCGGCCACTTCGTGGACGAGTTCCGAGCGGTCCGCCAGCACCAGCGTGGCGCCTTCGGCGGCGGCGCGCAACGCTACGCCGCGGCCGATGCCCTGTGCGGCCCCGGTGATGAGGACGACTTTTCCTTCAAAGCGATTGAGAGTGGTCATGACAGTCAGGCCGCGCTGCTGGCCGAGAATTTTTCGTAGTAGAACCCGGCCGGCTCCACACCGCCTTCCTTGAGCCAGTTGCGCACGGCATCCACCATCGCCACGGGGCCGCACAGGTAGATGTCGACGTCGCCGCCGTTGAGCCATTCGGGCTCCACGTGCTGCGTGACATAGCCCTTGCGCGCGTGGTCGCTTTCGGCGCTGGCGACGCAGGTCCGGTACTCGAAGCCGGTCAGGCTCTGCGCGGCACCGTCGATGCGCGGCAGTTCGACCAGGTCGATGTCGTTGGTGACGCCGTAGACCATCCGCACCGGATGCGGATTGCCATTGGCGGCCAGCACGTCGAGCATCGACAGGAACGGCGCGATGCCGGTACCGCCGGCGAGCAGCAGCACCGGGCGCTGGACCGGCCGCAGGTAGAAGCTGCCGTAGGGGCCCGAGAATGCAATACGCTGGCCGGGCTGTGCTTCCCTGGTCAGGTAACTGCTCATGCGGCCATCCGGCACGTTGCGCACGACGAAGCCGGTGCGCGTGGCGCCCGGCGCCGAGCTGAAGGAATAGGAGCGCGTCACGTCGCTGCCCGGGATCTCCACGTTCACGTACTGGCCCGGCAGGAAGTCCAGCGCGCCGGCACTGTCCAGGTCGATCGAGAAGCCGATGGTGGAATCCGACAGCCGGTCCACGCTGGCGATGGCACCTTCGAACTTGGTGACGCCGGTCTTGCACGCCGTCGACGAGGCCGCCACGCGGATCACGCAGTCCGAGCGCGGGCGCGTCTGGCAGGCGAGTACATAGCCCTGCGCCGCTTCCTCGGCGGTCAGCGCATCTTCGATGTAGCTGGATTCCGGCAGGTCATAGCTACCCGATTCGCACAGGCCGCGGCAAGTGCCGCAGGCGCCGTCGCGGCAATCCAGCGGAATGTTGATCTTCTGGCGATAAGCGGCATCCGAGAGGGTTTCGTTTTCCCCGCAGGTGATGAAGCGGGTAACGCCGTCTTCGAACTGCAGTGCGATCGTGTGTTCCATGGCCTTGTCCTCCAGCCTGTCCACCAGTGGACCAGCTCAGATGTGATAGATGTCGATGACCTGGTTGATGTAGTCGTTCTTCAGCACGACGTACTTGTCCAGGATCTTCGGTTGCTCGCCGGCGAAGTCGATCACGTAGCGCGACATGCCGAAGTAGCTGTAGTTGGTCTGGTAGCGGTGCGCCAGCGTGTGCCAGTTGAAGCGCACGGTGAGCTTGTCGCCGTCGCGTTCCACCACTTCCACGTTGCTGAGGTTGTGGCTGGTGCGCGTGTCCGGAATCGTGGCGCTGGAGCGCTCGGTCTTGATGCGGAAGATGCGGTCTTCCAGGCCCTGGCGGCTCGGGTAGAAGATCAGCGAGATCTCGCGCTGCGGATCGGTGACGAGCTGGCCGTCGTCGTCCCAGCACGGCATCCAGAACTGCGCTTCGGGGTGGTAGCAGGTCAGCCACTCATCCCACTGCTCGTCGTCGAGCAGGCGGCTTTCGCGGTACAGGAACGCCTCGACGGCGGCGATATCGATGGTGCTCATGCGGCGCTCCCGTTGCTGTCCTGCGTGTCTTGCGCCGCCATCGCCTTCTTCATGACATCCAGCCAGTAGCGGTGCTGCACGGTGTAGAGGCCTTCGTCCTCGGTGCGCACGCCGCTCATGACCGGGTTCAGGCCGATGCGCTGCGCGGCTTCGTCCGGGCCGGTGATCCAGTGCTTGGCGCCACGGCACATGTCGTTCCAGGCCAGCGCGCCGCCGTTGTAGCCTTGCTGGCAGGCGCGGAACTCTTCCAGGTCGTCGGGCGTGGCCATGCCGCTCACGTTGAAGAAGTCTTCGTACTGACGGATGCGGCGCGCGCGCGCGTCGTCGGGCTCGCCCTTGGGCGCGATGCAGTAGATCGTGACTTCGGTCTTGTCGACCGACAGCGGACGCAGCAGGCGGATCTGCGAGCCGAACTGGTCCATCAGGTACACGTTCGGGTACAGGCACAGGTTGCGCGAGTTCTGGATCATCCAGTCCGCGGTTTCCTCGCCACAGCGTTCGGCGAACTCGTCGCGGCGGCTGAAGTTGGGCCGGTCTTCAGGGTTGGCCCAGCGCGTCCACAGCAGCATGTGGCCATGATCGAAGGCATAGAAGCCGCCGCCTTGCTGGCCCCACTTGCCGGCGTCCATCGCGCGGATCTTGTCCTCGCGTTCGTTTTGCTGCTTGCGCTGGTTCGTGGTGGCCGCGTAGTTCCAGTGCACGGCCGAGACGTGGTAGCCGTCGGCGCCGTTCTCGGCCTGCAGTTTCCAGTTGCCTTCGAAGGTGTAGGTGGACGAGCCGCGCAGCACTTCCAGCCCGTCGGGCGACTGGTCGGCGATCATGTCGATGATGCGCGCCGCGTCGCCCAGGAACTCCTTGAGCGGCAGCACGTCGTCATTGAGGCTGCCGAACAGGAAGCCGCGGTAGTTCTCGAAGCGCGCCACCTTCTTCAGGTCGTGCGAGCCTTCCTTGTTGAAGCAGTCGGGGTAGCCGGCGCCTTCGGGGTCCTTCACCTTGAGCAGCTTGCCGCTGTTGTTGAAGGTCCAGCCGTGGAACGGGCAGGTATAGGTGGCCTTGTTGCCGCGCTTGTGCCGGCACAGCATGGCGCCGCGGTGGGTGCACGCGTTGATGAAGGCGTTCAGTTGGCCCTGGCGGTTGCGGGCGATGAACACGGGCTGGCGGCCCATGTGCGTGGTGTAGTAGTCGTTGTTGTTCGGGATCTGGCTTTCGTGCGCCAGGTAGATCCAGTTGCCCTCGAAGATGTGCTGCATCTCGAGTTCGAACAGCGCTTCGTCGGTGAACGCGCTGCGGTGCAGGCGGTGGTCGCCGGTCTCGTGGTTTTCAACGAGGAACTGGTCGAGCGAGAGGCGCGGGCGAGCGGGGGCCGTGCCCCGGTCCACGTGGATGGGGATCATGGAATCGTCTCCTGATTCGGTGTCTTGCGGCCCGTTGGTGGAACCGGGCGGCCGTCCCCGGTGGTTGCTGCCTGCCGGCAGCGTCAGCTTCTGTGTCAGCGTCAGGCGGCGGCGCGGGTGCGCTCTACCTCAGCCGGCGGCGCGTCGTTGCGCTCGGCATTCAGGCGGAAGTCGAAGTCGATCGAGGCGAACGGCTTGTCGACGCCATGCTTGTCCAGCGCCGCGGGGTCGCTGACGCGCGTCACCGCCGGCACCAGGCCTTCACGGCTGGCGAAGGCGAAGTCGTCCCACAGGTATTCGTCGCCGTCGATGTTGATCTGCGTGGTCAGCTTGCGGTGGTCCGGCGCGGACACGAAGAAGTGGATGTGCGCGGGGCGGCGGCCGTGGCGGGCCAGCAGGTCCAGCAGGCGCTGCGTGGTGCCTTGCGGCGGGCAGCCGTAGCCCATCGGCACGTTGCTGCGGAACTGGTAGCGGCCCTTGTCGTCGGTGACGATGGTGCGGCGCAGGTTGAAGTGCGACTGGGTCTTGTCGAAGAACGAGTAGTTGCCCAGCAGGTTGGCGTGCCACACCTCGACCTTCGCGCCGGGCAGCGGCTTGCCAGCGTCGTCATAGACGGTGCCCTGCATGAACAGCACTTCGCCCTTGCCGTCTTCGCTGCCGTCGTCCAGGCGTGCGAAACCCTTGCTTTCCGGAGCGCCGGCCACATACAGCGGACCTTCGATGGTGCGCGGCGTGCCGCCGGAGATACCGGCCTTGGCATCGGCCTCGTCGGCACGCACGTCCAGGAAGCGTTCCAGCCCCAGGCCCGCCGCGAGCAGACCGAGTTCCTGGCTGGCGCCGGCTTCGGCCATGTATTCGATGCCCTTCCACACTTCGCTCTGGCTCAGGTCCAGGTCTTCGATGGCCTTGAACAGGTCGGTGGTCAGGCGCACCACCACTTGCTGGACGCGCGGGTTCGGCGTGCCCTGCGTGGCGGTATCGACGATGAATTGCTTCACCAGTGCTTCGATTTCGGCGTGCGTCATGTTGTCTGCTCCGGGGACTGTTGTGGTATCCAATGGCGTCGAACGGCCGGTCAGATAATGCGTTTGAGGTATCAAGACTTGCCGTTCGACTTGCTACGGAGCATAGTTCACGGGTATTTTCGGCGTCCAACACTGATTTAGTATCTTTTTTATACCTAGCAGGTATGACCATTGAATTGAGGCATTTGCGTTACTTCGTGGCGGTGGCGGAGGAACGCAACTTCACCCGCGCGGCCGAGCGCCTGCATATCGCGCAGCCGCCGCTGAGCCGCCAGATCCAGCAGCTCGAGGAGGTGCTGGGCGTGCAGCTGTTCGAGCGCAACACGCGCCCGCTGCGCCTGACCGACACGGGGCGCTTCTTCTACACGCACGCGCTGCAATTGCTGGCGCAGACCTCGGAGCTGGAGGCCATGACGCGGCGCGTGGCCAAGATCGAACGCAAGATGTCGGTGGGCTTTGTCGGCTCGACGCTGTACGGCATGCTGCCGCGCATCATCCGGCGCTTCCGCACCGAGCACCCCGACATCGAGATGAGCCTGCACGAGATGTCGACCATGGACCAGATCAAGGCGCTCAAGGACGGGCGCATCGACGTGGGCTTTGGCCGCATCCGCCACGACGACCCGGCCGTGCGCCGCGTGGTGCTGCGCGAGGAGCGCATGATCGTGGCGCTGCCGCTCGGCCATCATCTTGCGACCGGCCATGCCACGTTGTCCTTGCATGACCTCGTGGAGGAATCGCTGATCATCTTCCCCAAGGCGCCGCGGCCGAGCTTTGCCGACCAGGTGCTCGCCGCGTTCCATGACCGCGCGCTGAAGCCACGCAAACTGCACGAGGTGCGCGAGTTGCAGATCGCGCTCGGACTGGTGGCGATGGGCGAGGGCATCTCCGTGGTGCCGAGCAGCGTGTACGGGCTCAAGCGCGACGATGTCAGCTACGTCGAACTCGACGATCCGAGCCTGGTGTCGCCGATCATCATGAGCATGCGCATGCTCGACGAATCGCAGGACCTGCGCGAGATGCAGGCCATGATCTACCAGCTCTACGAGGAACTGGGCATGTCCTACAATCCGCCCGGCCATGAGTGAGCGCGCGATGCGCGACCCATCAGTCATTTGGTCTAAGCCATACCTGATAGGTATGTGTTTAGACATCATCGGTCTTGGACAGCAGGAAAACTGGCTCCCATACTTTCGCTTACGACATTCACTGTATCGAGAAGGTATGAAAGCGACGATTTCCTCCATTGAGGCCATCCTGGTCGACCTGCCCACCATCCGGGCCCATCAACTGGCCATGGCCACCATGCAGCAGCAGACGCTGGTGATCGTGCGGCTGCGCTGCAGCGACGGCATCGAAGGGATTGGCGAA
>JACXTT010003986.1_pt1 | contig 22206 bp, 21 predicted proteins | sample 9270951 | NCBI WGS metagenome assembly JACXTT01 (sample SAMN15532306, study PRJNA645909) | rock metagenome | isolation source: weathered quartz diorite | place: Puerto Rico | collected 2017-06-21
CTGAGGGAAGCAGACCTGCCGGCGCTCTATGGTTCGTACTATCCTCGCAAGCAATTGGTGGCCGCCGAGGTTGCAGAGCAGGCCAGGGGTGCCGGCTCGCGATGGCGCGCCCTGGCCCGGTGGTTCTGGGGAACGGACAATCAGGGACAGTATGACGCGCGCCGCGGCGAGCGCATGCTCGACATCGGTTGTGGTGCCGGCGTATCGCTGCTTGAGGCGATCGAGCTGGGCGCCGAGGCGTACGGGATCGAAGCCGATCCCAACATTGAACGCGTCGCCCGTGAACTGGGGTTGCGAATCCATCGGGGCAATCTTCAAGACGAGCCCTTCCCAGGCATCGAGTTCGACCTGATAGTGCTCAACCAGGTCATCGAGCACATTCCGGATCCGGATCAAGCACTCATCTGGCTCAGATCGCGGCTGACGCCCGATGGACGAATGGTCCTGGCGTTCCCGAATACGCGCTCGATCTGGTGCCGGCTTGCCGGCGCGCGCTGGATCAACTGGCATATTCCTTACCACCTGCACCACTTCAACGCCGTTTCGTTCAGGCGCATGGCCGAGCGCTGCGGCTATCGCATGGTTCGCGCTCGAACCATCACGCCTAACGTCTGGACCATCCTGCAACTGCGGGCGATGACGGGCACGCCGGTGCGCGGCCGGGCCAATCCGCTCTGGGGCGGCGCGCAAGCCTCGGAGCCCGGACAGCCGCCTGCCTTTGGTTTCTCGCTCAAACGATTGGCGTTCGGAATCGTCATGACGGCGATTTCCGCAGCGAATCGATGCATCGACGCGGCGGGTGCGGGGGACAGTCTGCTCGTCGAAATCAAGCCCGATAGCTGGCGATGACGGTCCACGCCCTGATGCCGGTCCACAACCGCCTCGAGATGACGCGGCGCTTCCTCGAGTGCTTGCGCTTGCAGGAGGTCGACGAGCCTCGGAACGTCATCGTGGTCGACGATGGTTCCAGCGACGGTAGCGGAGAGTTCCTGTCGCAGCAGCCGGCCGTTACGGTGCTGACCGGCGACGGGTCGCTATGGTGGGGAGGGAGCATCGAGCTGGGCTTGCGTCATGCCCTCGCGATCGCCCGTCCGGAGGATTGGGTGTTGTTCGTCAACAACGATACCGAGATCAAGAGCGATTTCGTCCAGCGCCTCCTCGATTCGGCCAGGCGCCACGCCCCGGCTGCGGTAGGCAGTGTCATTCGCGACGTGGACCCGCCGCATGACGTGCTGTCCGTCGGCGCCAGCGTGGATCCGTGGCGCTTTGTGGTTCGCGACCGGGTGGATAGTTTCGAAGCCGGCAGACACCAGGCTGGGGCATCGGACGATCATTTGCACGACGTAGACGCGTTGAGTGGACGAGGCGTCCTGTTTCCCGTTTCCGCGTTCCTTGCCGCCGGCACGATGCGCGCGCGCTGGCTGCCGCATTATTTCGCTGACTACGAGCTTTCGCTGCGCGTTCGCCGCGCAGGCTACCGGCTGCTGGTGGACGATCGCGCCGCGGTGTTCTCAAGGAGCGACTACGGCAGCACGCGCCGGCCTGAATCCCTGCGCGTGCAGTACCTGTCCGCAGATTCGCCGGGCTACCTTCCGGCGAAGGCCGTATTCTGGTGGGAGGCCAGCAATTGGCTGCAGAGGCTCACTATCCCGCTGCGGATGCTCCTGTTTGGAATCTTTCCCGGCTTAAGAAGAAAAACGTGAGAATCGCGATCATCGACACTTACTATCCCGCGTTCCTGGCGTCGTACTACCGCGCATCCTCCGGCCTCGAATCGCGGCCTTACGACGAGCAATTGCACGCGCTGCTGGACGCGTGCTTCGGCACCTCGGATTTCTATTCGCGGTATCTCTCAACGCTCGGTTGCGAAGCCATCGACCTCATCGGCAATTGCGTGCCGCTGCAATCGGCATGGGCGCAGCAGAACTGTGTGACCTTCAGCCGGTTGGCGATGCGGGTCCAGCCGCGGCTGTTCCGCATCCCGCTGCTGGGACGCTGGCTGGCCGGTCTGCCGGGCCTGCTCGACATCGCCACCGCGCAGATCCGGGCATTCCGGCCGGACGTCCTTTATTGCCAGGACCTGAGCTTCTTCCCGCCTCAAAGGCTGGCGGCTTTGAAGCAGCATGTGGGCATCGTCGTCGGGCAGATTGCGTCGCCCTTGCCACCCCGGGCATTTGTCGAAGCTTACGACCTGATCCTGACCTCGTTTCCGCATTTCGTGGACCGCATCCGGAGTATGGGAATCGGTTCGGAATATTTCCGCATCGGGTTCGATACCCGGGTGCTGGAGCGCCTCGGACAAGTGAGGAAGGAAATCGACGTGAGTTTCGTGGGCGGCATCAGCCGCCATCATGACCAGGCTATTCCGCTGCTGGAACGCCTGGCCCGGGAGACCGGCATCCAGTTCTTCGGTTATGGCGCGGGAACACTGGACTCCGGATCGGCCATCGTCCCCCGTCATCGGGGAGAGGTCTGGGGGCTGGACATGTATCGCACGCTTGCGCGCAGCCGCGTCACCCTCAACCGGCATATCAACGTGGCCGACAATTATGCGAACAATATGCGTCTTTACGAGGCCACCGGCGTGGGGGCCATGCTGCTGACAGACCGGAAGGACAATCTGGGCGAACTGTTCGAGGTGGGCCGGGAAGTCGTCAGCTACGAGTCGCCCAATGAGGCGGTAGAGCTCATAAACTACTATGGGGAGCACGCTGAAGAGGCTGCCGCCATTGCGCAGGCCGGACAGCGGCGGACCCTGCGGGAGCATACCTATGCCCAACGCATGCGGGAGTTGCTGCCGATATTACAGACCTGGCTGAGAAGACGAAAACGTTGAAAGCATTCCTCGATCGCCATCCGCGCCTCAAATCGCTTGCGAAGCCGGTATGGCGGGTATTCCGCAGGCCACGCGTGTCGGACAACTATGTTCCCCTCGACGCCACCGATGCAGCAAGAGTCGGGAATGCATTGCAGAAAGCATGGCAGGATGCCGCCATTCCTTCGCGCCAGCTTTCGATCGTGGAAGCCGAGCTTCGCGCCTTCAGGGCGGGCGCACCAGTGCCGGTTTTCGATTCCTTCGTCGAGGTCCTCGGTCGATTGCCTGCGGCGGCGAGAGCTACCCTTCTGGAAATAGGTTGCTCCAGCGGCTACTACTCGGAAGTGCTGACGGCACGCGGGATTGATGCGCGCTACCAGGGCTGCGACTACTCTGAAGCATTCATCGAACTGGCCCGCCGCAGGTATCCGAACCTGCAATTTGATGTCATGGACGCGACGCAACTGGGCTACGAAAGCGACCGGTTCGACATCGTCGTGTCCGGCTGCTGCCTGCTGCACATTCTCGACTATCCGTCAGCCATCGCCGAAACCGCCCGGGTAGCCAGAGGCTACGCGATCTTTCATCGCACGCCGGTACTGCACAAATCCGCCACACGCCATTTCACTAAGGACGCGTATGGCGTGAAAACTATCGAGATACATTTCAACGAAAAAGAACTGGTGCGGCTTTTTGCGCACAACCGGCTGCAGGTCGTCGATATTCTTACCATCGACGCAGGCGCGCGGAATGGCGACGCTTTTGCAGTCAAGACCTACGTTTGCCGCAAAGTGCCGGCATGAAACTGCAGCATTTCTGCACGCTCTTCGACCGCAACTACCTGTTCAAGGGCGTGGCGATGCTCGAGAGCCTCGCCGAACACTGCCCTTGCGCGCATGCGTTCGTGCTGTGCATGGATGACCTCACTTATGAGCTGCTCGGCAAGCTGGGCTACGCGCACGTCGAGCGGGTCCGGCTTGCGGACGTGGAGGACGAAGCTTTGCTGGCGGTGAAGCCCGGGCGCGGCGTGGCCGAGTATTGCTGGACATTGGCGTCCTGTCTGTCCTGGCACATTTTCGAGACTCGGCCCCAGGTGCGGCAATTGACTTACCTGGATGCGGATCTGCTGTTCTTCTCTCCGGTGCAGCCGCTTTTCGAGGAGATCGGCGATGCTTCCATCGCAATCATCGAGCATCGTTTCATCCCGCGGCTGCAGGGCTACGCGATAAACGGCCGCTTCAACGTGGAGTGGGTCAGTTTCCGCCGGGACCAACAAGGGATGGCCTGCCTGGAGCGCTGGCGGGAGCAATGCATCGAATGGTGCTTCAATCGCCTGGAGGAAGGGCGAATGGGCGATCAGAAGTATCTGGACGAATGGCCGGACAGGTATTCGTCCTTATGCATAATTCAGCATCCCGGTGCTGGCGTTGCACCCTGGAACTACGCGAACTACGACATCGCGTCCGGATCCGGCGGCATCACCGTGGATGGCCTGCCGCTGATCTTCTATCATTTTCATCAACTGCAAATGCACAGTTTCGGTCGCTTCGACCATATGGCGAGCTTATACCTGGTGGAAAAGCCGCTCCCGGTCGAGCTCTACAAAGTCTACGAGCGTGCCCTGAATGCGGCCATCGAGAAGGTGCGCAAGCATCAGGCGGACTTCAAATTCGGCATTCAACCCCTGGCACCGTGGCTGATCCGTCGTTTTGTTCAAAAGCACTTTCCGAGTTCGTTAAAGTTGGTGCTAAAGCGTTTTGTCCGTACATGACAATAGAGGCGGGGGTCGAGGCGAAAAGCGATGGGCGATGAGCGAAGGGTGAAGGGTGACGAGTGATGCGCGATGGGTGATGGGTGTTGTCTATATTCTTTTTCCCATTTCCCATTTCCCATTCCCCATTCCCAATCACTCAACCGCCTAATCGCCCGCATTTCCTGAAGCTGCGGGCGTCGGCTTCGTTGCCCGGAGCGCACTGCTCGCCTACACTCGGCGGCCCGTCGGGAGAAATCCCTGCCAATAGTGTTAAATCAATGCAAACGCCGCCTCTTCAGCGACTTTCTGGCTCGCCTACCGGTTGCGGTCCGACTCGCTTTCCACTTGATTTAATTGGCATTCGCAGGTTTAATGTGCGAACTGTTCAATCATTGAACATCAGCCGATGCTGACCGACGAATACCGATACCGCATTCTCAAGTTGCTGGAAAACAATCCGGGCGCCTCCCAGCGCGACATTGCTCGGGAACTTGGAGTCAGTCTCGGGCGTGTCAATTACTGCCTTCAGGCACTGGTGGAAAAAGGCCTGGTCAAGGCAAACAACTTTCGCCGGAACGAAAGCAAGCGCGCTTACCTTTATCTCCTCACGCCTAGAGGAATCCAGGAGAAAGCCAAGGTCACCGTCCGGTTCCTGAAGGTAAAGCTTGACGAATACGAAAGTCTCAAGCGTGAGCTCGAAGAGCTCCGGAATGACGCCGCAAAAGCAGATCCCAGGATCGGGCGGCCATCATCGTCGAAACATTCGACCGACCATACAGTGAAGAAGATTGATGCACAAAAAAATGCTCAATGACAAATCTGTCCTCATAACCGGTGGCACGGGCTCCTTCGGGCGTCAGTTCGTTCGATTTGTTCTGAAGCGGTTCACGCCGCGACGGATCGTGGTCTTTTCGCGCGACGAGCTCAAGCAATACGAGATGCAGCAGGAAATCAACTCTCCCGTCATGCGTTATTTCATCGGCGACGTACGTGATGGAGCCAGGTTGAGGCATGCAATGGAGGGGATTGATTACGTTGTGCACGCGGCCGCGCTGAAGCAGGTACCGGCAGCCGAATACAACCCGATGGAGTGCATCAAGACCAACATTCATGGGGCCGAAAACGTGATTACTGCAGCCCTGGAATGCAATGTCGACAAGGTGATCGCTCTGTCGACGGACAAGGCAGCAAATCCGATTAATTTGTATGGGGCCACCAAGCTGGCATCGGACAAGTTGTTCGTCGCGGCGAATAACACCGCGGGCGCCCACCGGACCAGATTCTCCGTAGCGCGCTACGGAAACGTTGTCGGTTCCCGGGGTTCTGTCGTGCCATTTTTCAAGAAGCTCGTAGCTGATAGGGTCGATGCGCTGCCTGTCACCGATCCTCGCATGACCCGCTTCTGGATCACGCTCGAGCAGGGCGTGGACTTCGTCATCACGAATTTCTCCCGAATGCATGGCGGCGAAATTTTCGTTCCGAAGATTCCTTCGATGCGCATAACCGATCTCGTGGAAGCGATGGCGCCGGGAATGCCCATCGAGGTGATCGGAATTCGGCCCGGCGAGAAACTCCACGAGGTCATGTGCCCTTCAGACGACTCGCACCTGACGCTGGAATTCTCAGACCACTTCGTGATTCGACCGACGATCCAGTTCAATCGGCCTAGCAATTACACAAAAAACGCCTTGGGGGAGGAAGGCCGACCGGTTCCCGAGGGTTTCGAGTATAACTCCGGCACCAATTCGCGCTTTCTTTCAGTAAGTGAACTTCAGAATTTGAATCACGGATGATCCAGATCCCCTACGGACACCAGGACATAAACGAGGAAGACATTGCTGCAGTAGAGGCTGTCCTCAAATCTGACTGGCTTACCCAGGGCCCGGCAGTGGAGAGGTTCGAAGAGGCTGTGCGAGACTTCTGTGGTGCCGATTATGCGGTAGCGATGAATAGCGCAACGTCCGCACTGCATCTTGCTTGCCGAGCATTGGGTCTCGGCCCCGGAGATTTGATGTGGACATCGCCCAACAGCTTTGTCGCGTCGTCTAATGCAGCACTCTATTGTGGCGCCGGTATTGATTTTGTGGACATCGATGAACGCACATACAACATGTCCGCTGCGGCGCTGATGGAGAAGCTCACGGCTGTCCGCAGACAAAATGCTGTTTTACCGAAGGTTGTTATGCCGGTGCATTTTGCCGGCCAGTCCTGCGACATGAGAGAAATCGGCAAGCTGGCTGAAGAATTCGGTTTCTACGTAATCGAAGACGCGTCGCATGCAATCGGTGGTCGCTACCTGGACAGGCCAGTCGGGGATTGCCGTTATTCGTCCATTGTGGTTTTCAGTTTCCACCCGGTAAAGATTGTCACGACCGGGGAAGGAGGCATGGCGGTCACCAATAGCCCTGAGCTGGCGGCGCGCATGCGGCTCCTCCGCAGCCACGGAGTGACCCGCGACGCCGCTCTGATAAAAAGGCCATCGCAGGGACCCTGGTATTACGAGCAAATCGAGCTTGGATACAACTACCGCATGACGGACATTCAGGCGGCGTTAGGCACGAGTCAGATGCAACGAATCAATGACTTTGTGCGCAAGCGGCATGCTATTGCCAATCGATACGCCAAAGGGTTGGTGGACTTGCCTGTAGTATTGCCCTGGCAAAATCCGGATGCCAAATCTGCGTACCATCTCTATCCAATTCGAATCGATTCTTCGAAAACTTCGCGGTCTCGCGAAGAAGTATTTGCCCGGATGCGGAAGGGGGGGATCGGAGTCAATGTGCACTACATTCCGGTGCATACCCAACCGTATTACCGGGCGCTGGGGTTCAAGGAGAGAAGTTTTCCTGTTGCAGAACAGTACTACGAAGGTGCGATTTCCCTGCCGGTGTTTCCAACGCTTGAGGTAACGCAGCAGGACACCGTAGTCGACGCGTTGCGAAGGGCGTTGGTTTGAAGGTCGTTGCCATTATTCAAGCGCGGATGGGCTCTACCCGGTTGCCGGGCAAGGTTCTGCGGGTTCTCGGTAGCGCGACTGTACTGGAACATGTAATACATAGAGTGCGGAGGGCGCCAAACATTGACGACGTCGTCGTCGCCACGACGGAATCCCCAAATGATGTTGCTATCGTGGAAGAGGCAAGGCGCCTTGGGGTGAACGTTTTTTGTGGCAGCGAGGTCGATGTTTTGTCCCGGTATTACTTCGCGGCGAAGCAAGTCAACGCGGACGTGGTTCTGCGCGTAACTTCCGATTGTCCGCTCCTCGATCCGGAAGTGATGCGGGCAATGGTCGACAAATTCCAGACTCTCCAAAGAGATTATGAGTCGGTCGACTATCTGAGTAATACCCTGACGCGTACCTATCCGCGCGGCCTGGACGTAGAAGTTTTCACTTTCGAGGCACTCGAGCGCGCATACCGCGAAGCGACCAGTCCCGCCGAGAGAGAGCATGTCACCCCATACCTCTATCGGTATCCAGAGAAGTTCAGAATCGGCCAGTACCTTAGCGATGTAGATCACTCGCGCTATCGGTGGACTTTGGATACGGAAGACGACTGGCAACTGTTGAAGCAAATTTTCGATCGCCTTGGCAAGGGTAGTGCCAATTTTTCGACTGGCGAGGTCATGGAACTCTTGGTTAAGGAGCCGCAGCTTGCCAAGGTGAACACACACGTGGCGCAGAAAACCGTAGGTCACTAGTACATGAACGTTGTTGTTCGAACGGACGCATCGAACCGGATTGGGACTGGGCACCTGATGCGCTGTTTTGCTCTGGGGCAGGCATTGCAGCGCCGCGGAGTCAAACTGACTTTCGTAATGCGTGAAGCGCCGCCTTCATTGATTGCGGCACTCCAGAATGAAGGATTTGGAGTGCGCCTATTGCCTGAAAGCGAGGAAATTGCTTTTAGTGCGCAGGGCTACGAAGACTGGCTTGGGGCGCCGTGGGAGACAGATGCTCTCCAGACGATATCGGCTATCGAAACTCAAGGAGCAGTAGATTGGCTCATCGTCGACCACTACGGCATTGATCACCGGTGGGAAGAACGTCTCAGGGCCGTTGGTTGCAGAATCTTGGTGATCGACGATCTGGCGATTCAGAAGCATGCATGCGACTTATTGTTGAACCAGAACCTGATAGCCAATAGCCATGATCGTTATCACACCCTCGTCCCCGAAAACTGTCGCCTTTTGGTAGGCCCACGTTTCGCGCTCTTGCGCGACGAATTTCGTGTCTCGAGAAACTCGCTTAACAGAATCCGAGAAAATGTAGAACATCTTCTTGTGTTTCTCGGAGGAGGAGATCCTGACGGCGTTACCCTTCGAGTATTGAAGGCCATCGACCGTATAAGGCCAAGCGGGTTGGAAGTGACAGTAGTCCTTGGGGGGGCGAACCCACATAGCCAAATCATCGAGCATCTTTTTGGGCATCGGAAGGACTACAAAATCATCTTCCAGGTAGACAACATGGCGAGCTTGATGGTGGAAGCGGACATAGCGGTCGGCGCGGGGGGTATTTCCACATGGGAGCGCTGTTGCTTAGGGCTGCCGACTATTGTGATCGCAATCGCAGAAAACCAGTTTGAAGTGGCTGAGCAGGCCGCCAAGACCGGCGCCTATCTATACATGGGGTGGCATAAGACTGTATCCGATGACGATCTCGATGCGAGTCTAAGGATCTTAAAGGGCAATTCCATCCTCCGAACATCAATGTCCAAAGCGGGCGTGGACTTGGTGGACGGTTTAGGATGCCAACGCGTTGCCAATGCGATGTTTCCGAAGCCGCTTAGAGTTAGGCCGGCCGGGTTGGAAGATGCCGAGCGAGTATTCTTGTGGAGGAACGCCGAAAAAACGCGACAGTACTCCCATGACCCTCGTCCGCTTTCCCTGGAAAAACATATCGACTGGTTTCGGCAAGCTCTGATGGAGAGCAACCGATTGTTACTGATCGGGGAAACGGACTGTGGTCCTGTAGGAGTTCTTCGGTATGACTTGGACGCGGGCATTGCCACTGTTTCTATTTATTTGGATCCTCACCAGGTCGGGCAAGGATACGGAGTTGGCCTACTATGTGCTGGAGAATATTGGCTAAGGAAGTGCCACCCCGAAATCATGACAATTCAAGCGGAAGTTCTGGTGGACAACGTGTCTTCTCGTCAAGCATTCACTAAAGCAGGGTTTGTGGAACGCAACACGCAGTTTGTAAAGTCCCTAGACCTTGCGCTTGCTGATGATTCCACAAGGTTCTCGATATAAAGATGAGTTACCTAATAGCTGACAGCCGTTCTTGGCGTCCTCAAATGGCTGAAAACCTCGAGCGAACAACAGGAGTTCGCTTCCACCTTATCACTTCTCCGGAAGAACTGACGACTGAGAAGCTCGTCGGTCTGGAAGTGCAGCGAGTTTTCCTGCCGCATTGGTCACACCGGATTCCTGAATCAATTTATTCGCGATTCGACTGCATCGTTTTCCACATGACCGACGTGCCGTTTGGCCGCGGTGGAAGCCCTCTTCAAAATCTTATTGCGCGAGGCATTTATGAAACGAAGATTTCCGCACTCAAATGCACTGCCTCAATAGACGCTGGTCCAGTTTACTTAAAGCGCTCTTTGGATCTTTGTGGATCGGCGGAAGACATCTATATCCGGGCTAGCGAAATAATTGAGGACATGATCGCAGAAATTGTAGATACGTCACCGGAACCTAAAGAGCAACAAGGAGAGCCAACTATTTTCCGTCGGCGTACCCCAGAAGAGGGAAACATTGCCGAACTCAATGATCTTCGTCAAATATACGATTACATTCGTATGCTGGACGCAGAGGGCTATCCAAATGCTTTTCTTGAAATTGGAGCGTTCAGATTCGAGTTCCGCAGAGCTTCTCTAATTCGGGATGCTATTTGTGCCGATGTTGTGATTCGGAGAAAAGAGTAATGCTCAAGAAAATTGCCGTAATTGCGGCGCACCCGGACGACGAAGTGCTGGGGTGCGGTGGTACGATTGCGCGCCGGGTTCAGGCGGGATGTGAAGTTGTCAGTTTAATTGTTGCCGAGGGCGTCACGAGCCGGGATGGCGCGCGTGATTCTACAACCAAAGCCTCAGACATCGCGCAATTGCGGGAGGCGGCAAGAGCAGCCAATTTGACTCTTGGGATGCGAACCGTGGAGTTCGGTGGTCTGCCAGATAACCGGCTGGACTCAATTGATCTTCTCGATGTCGTAAAGCTGGTCGAGGCATTTATCGAGCGACACAAGCCCCACATTGTGTTCACGCACGCAGCTGTAGATCTGAACGTCGATCATCAGATCGTCTCACGTGCTGTGTCCACTGCATGTCGGCCGCTCCCTGCTTCGCAGATCTCGTCACTACTGTTTTTTGAAGTCCCCTCTAGTACCGAGTGGCAAACGAACACGGCGAATGGTGTTTTCTGGCCGAACTGGTATGAGGACATTGGTCAGACACTGGAAGTCAAGTTGGAGGCGCTTCGCCACTATGCTTCGGAACTGAGACCCTGGCCGCATCCGCGCTCTTTTGAAGCGGTAGAGGCTCTTGCGCGTTGGCGTGGTGCCAGTGTTGGTCTTGTTGCAGCCGAAGCATTCTCCTTAGGAAGAGAGTTGGTTCTTGGAGAGGCAAATGAATGATATTCAATTTGGGACCCGCTCTGTAGGGATTGACCATCCTCCACTTGTCATCGCCGAGATGTCAGGGAATCACAACCGGTCCTTGGATCGCGCAATGTCGATCGTGGAGGCCGCTGCCAAGGCTGGAGCCCACGCACTGAAAATCCAGACCTATACGGCCGACACGATGACGATCGATCTCGATGCGGACGACTTCTCGATAGACGATCCCAAGAGTCTCTGGCGTGGCAATACGCTGTATAAACTTTACCAGCAGGCATATACACCATGGGAATGGCATAAGCAGATTTTCGACCGTTGCCGTGAACTGGGCATGATAGGTTTCTCGACACCATTCGATGAGACAGCCGTCGAGTTCCTAGAATCGCTCAATGTTCCACTATATAAGATAGCGTCATTCGAGAATACGGATCTACCATTAATCCGACGCGTCGCCGCCACCGGGAAGCCGATGATCATTTCCACCGGTATGGCGACAGCCGCTGAACTCGACGTCAGCGTCCGAGCCGCCCGAACGGCAGGTTGCTCGGACTTGGTACTACTTAAGTGCACCAGTACCTATCCCGCCTCACCCGAGAATACCAATATCTCGACCATTTCCCATATGCGCGCGTTATTCGACTGTCAAATAGGACTTTCAGATCACACGATGGGAATCGGCGTCGCTGTTGCTGCCGTAGCACTTGGGGCTACGATGATCGAAAAACATTTCACGCTGTCGCGTGCCGATGGCGGGGTGGATTCTGCTTTTTCCCTCGAGCCGGCGGAGTTCGCAGCGTTGGTAACCGAGACTAAGCGTTCGTGGCAGGCGCTGGGCCACATTTCTTACGGGCCTACAGCAGCGGAGGAGAAATCTTTGAAATTTCGGCGTTCCTTATATGTCGTCGAAAATTTACGCGCGGGCGACAAGCTTTCCGAAAAGAATCTGCGTCGTATTCGCCCTGGTCTTGGACTCCCTCCGACGCATTATGAAGAAGTACTCGGTCGCGCCGTGAAGCGCGACGTGAAAAAGGGAACGCCGTTGACGTGGGATCTGATTTGATGCGCTCAGAATGAAAGTTTTGTTTTTCGCGCCGCATTCAGCCATTTGGGTTCATGCTTTCCCGGAAGCGCTTGTAGCCGAGGCGCTGCAGCAGTCAGGACATGAGGTCATCTATTTGACCTGCGGAGAGGTCTTCCAGGACCAGTGTGTGGCAATGAATGCGTCCGGAGTGGACTACCGGAGTTCGTTGGTGGAGCGCAAGCGCGTTTGCAAGCGTTGCGGCGCGCATAAGAACATTCTCAGGGAACGTATCGGGCTCAAGGGATACGATTTATCCGAGGCACTGCTGTCCGAGGACCTCGACCGCATTGAGGGAATCCTGACTGGATTAACCCCTGACAATTATCTTCAACTGGAAGTCGATAGCGTTCCGGTTGGGCGATACGCGCTTTACGAACTGCTCCTTCATCGCAAGAAGGACAATCTGACCTTGAACGAGGAAGAGTGGAAGGAGTATCAGGCAGCCATTCGAGGTGTATTGAAAGCGGTTCTCGCGGGACGCCGGGTCTTGGAGCGTGAAAGACCGGAGCGCGTGGTGACATACAATTCCTTGTATGCCGTGAATAGGGTCTTCTGCCGGTTGGCAGAGGAGCGAGGAATTCCAACATACTTCCTGCATGCGGGCGGCAACCTATCCAGGCGACTGCAGACCCTGATGCTGGGCCGGGATTGGACCTTTCGCTACCTTAGACATCTAATCGCAGAATGGCCACGTTTCCGTGAACAGCCGTGCCCCCCCGACTTGGTTCAGCAGATTACCGCGCACTTTCTCGTTCTCTTTCGCGGGGAGAGTGTGTTCAGTTATTCTGGCGCCGCGGGGCGGCATTTGCGAGACGTCAGAGCGCTTTACGGGGTTCGTCCCGACCAACGGCTGCTGGTTGCAACCATGAGCAGCCCGGATGAACGCTTCGCTGCGCAAACGGTCGACGCTTTGCTTCTGGATCATGGTCTATTGTTCCCAACGCAAGTAGATTGGATTCGAGCGCTGATCCAATTTGTTGCCGCGCGGCCTGATTTGTTCCTGCTCGTTCGTGTGCATCCGCGCGAATTCCCCAACAAGCGGGAAGGCGTGAAATCTCAACATGCCGCGCTACTGGAAAAGGCTTTCGAGAACTTGCCGGAAAATGTTCGCGTCAACTGGCCAACTGATGGGATTTCACTGTACGACTTGGCGAATCATACGGACGTCTTCCTGAATTCCTGGTCGAGCGCAGGGAAAGAGATGGCTTTGCTGGGCATCCCTGTAGTTGCGTACTCATCGGACCTCATTTTCTACCCTGCCGACTTGAACTATGTCGGAAAGAACCAAGAGGAGTTCTTCAGGAAAATCGAGCAGGCGCTCGCGGATGGCTGGAGTATCGAGCGTAGCCGCTCAGTCTATCGCTGGCTTGCCGTGGAGTATGGTTACGGGTTGATCGATATTTCCGACAGCTACCGACAGCTTGAGCACGCGTCGCGCACACTTATTTCAAGACTTATCCGCAAGTTTCGAAAAAGCGTCGATCCGTACCACGTGCAGAGGAGAGATTGCAATGGGCGTTTGCGTCAGCTTTCGGAACGCGCGGTTATCGAACGGATCATCCGGCTGGATGCTTCTAGCCCGCTGGACCAGCGAGTCAAGCGAATTCTTCCCCAAGCTGAATTGGAAGCCGAAGACAAAGCTCTGAAAGCCGCACTTGGGCGTATTGGAAGAGCTCTTTTCGGTGAAACTTTCGCAAATGATCGCGGACCATTGGCAAGACGGCTGGTTTCATTAGTTGCACATGAATCCGTACAGTAAGCACAATTAGAATTTCATGCTACGGGAAAATAACTTTTAGTCCGCTAGAGATTCCGCGAAGCGATAAGGTGTCGCTCAAGTACCTCACATTGTCGTCTAAAGCCTAACCTAACCATGCTCAAAGCGGCCTTGCGCGCAATTATTGATTCGTTTGCTTTCATTGGTGGAGGGCTCCTATATGCCTTGGCCGGCAGAACCCCTTCTCCTACGTATCAGGCAATGATCCGACTGTTTTGCATTACTGGCGGCCGCTCAAATGATTTGATAACGCGCCTGCTTAGAATATTTGATCATGGGGCTAATCTTCCCAAGCCAAACGGCGATTTGGGTGTATCAAATTTAGGGGATGTCGAGCATATTGCGAATCGAATCCGCTCCGACGGTTTCTACGTCTTCGAGCAGCGACTTTCTGCGGAATCATGTGATCGACTTCTTAGGTTTGCGCTGGAAACGCCAGCCGGTGTTCGACCTGCCAAGGGAGCAGTGGCGAAGACTGATAAAGTACTCCGTGAACGCTACCATCGGGATCACCCGCGTGGCGTCCGATACGACTTCGACCAATCCGACGTCTTGAACTTTCCGGATGTCCAGCGCCTTATGGCAAGTCCTTCGATTTTGTCGGTTGCCCAGAGCTATCTACAATCCACGCCTATCGCTGATGTAACTAGCATGTGGTGGCATACCGCTTTCTCCGACCAACCAGATGAGGAGGCGGCCCAATTCTTCCATTTCGACATGGATCGAATCAAGTGGCTTAAGTTTTTCATCTATCTGACAGATGTTGGCCCCGATAACGGCCCTCATTGTTTTATTAAGGGGTCGCACCGCGTTAAAGGTATCCCATCTCCGCTACTTGCCAAAGGGTACGCGCGCCTATTGGATGAGGAAGTGTTTCGGTATTACGCGAGAGACCAGATGATCCAGTTCCTCGCAGCTCGCGGCACGGTAATCGCCGAAGACACTAGAGGGCTTCACAAGGGCCTAGAGGTGCACAGCGGGGACAGACTCATGCTGCAGATTCAATTCAGCAACAGCCTTTTCGGTGCCAGGTATCCGAGCGTGCATTTTCAATCCATGATCCCCGAGCTCGGAAAAATTGTAGATGTGCAGCCGGGAATATTTAAGAACTACCTCAACAGAAGACGGGCCTAGCTTGGAGTTCGTGCCGTGCCCATTGTGCGGTCAGTCGGGCGCCTTTCTATCCTTGCGGATCACGTCCAAGGACCTGCATATCCAGAAGTATGGAGCCCTGTATTCCGGCCATGCGCTCAGTCGATGGGCTGCTTGTTCGCGATGTGGGTTCGTGCACCAGAACCCGCGCCCGTCGGTTGCATCTCTGGCGCACTTTTATGCAAGCGGTCAATATCATCCGCCAGAGTTGCCCACTGACGTCAAGAAATACCTCAGGTTCGCGAACTGGTACTACCGCGAGAAGGTGGAATACGCGATAGCACACAGCGGCAAGCCGGTCGGCAGCGTGCTCGAGATTGGAGCTGGATTGGGTGGTGCGCTCTTGCTATTTTCGGAAAGGAACTGGGAGGTTTTCGGGGTGGAGCCGGACGAGCGGCAAGCACAGTTCGCATCGCGTGAACTCGGCGTGCCCAATGTGCGCAACGGGATGGTAGATGAAGGGTTCATGCTCAAGGACAAGGTTGACCTCGTGTTTTCCAATCATGCTTTCGAGCATTTTGCCGATCTCGATGCGGTGATGCGCGCAATCGCGCGTGTGTTGAAGCCGGGAGGACGGATTTTCACGACAGTTCCCACCTACTTGGACAACCGGTCAACGGTATCGAAGCAGTGGATGAACAGTGCGCACTACTCCCTGTTCACTGACCGAAGCCTGAACCAGCTATTTAGCCGTTACGGCTTCAAGGAGATCTCGCATACGTACCGTGGCTGGAGCAAGGAGATCGACGACCTTTGGCATGTTGCCGAGTTTCGGGCGGAGCCTGCGGATCCGACGCAATACTACGAGGATGCGATAGCGGTTCAACGATACGTGAACATTTATAACCCGATTCGAAGTGTCTTCTATGCCCCGCTCTTTGCGGGTTATTCAAAACGCGTCGCCCTCTTGACGGGCATGGTCTGGGCATGGGGTCTTTTCAGACGGGCACCGATCACTTTCCTGATGAACCTGCCCGGACATTTGCGTCGGTGGTGGGCGAGATGAAGCTGGGGCAATTCTCCAGCACATGGCCCTCGGGTTTCACGTACCTGTTGAACCTGCTTCGCTTTTGCGTAAGGGGACATCCGGTCATACTGGCCAACCTTGCGCTGGCGGGCATATCGGTCCTGCTGGAGCTTCTGGCAATCGCGAGCGTGATGCCGCTGACCCTGGCTGCGGCGGGCAAGCAAGTCCCGCCCGAAAGCATCTGGGTCCGGGTCTTTGACGTGGTGGGGGCGAAGCCGACCCTCTCTGCATCCCTCCTGTTTTTCTGCTTTGTGTTCGCGCTTCGTCTCCTTACTCAATTCCTGAATCAGGTGACGTCCATCTCCATGGGTAAGAGTATCCAGGCGGACCTGTCTTCCCAAGCTTTTTCCAAAATCGTGGAGGAGATGAGCTTCAAGGAGATCGATTCGAAGTCTGCCGGCTACTTTATTAGCCTTGCCGGGGATGAGACGGCTCGGGCTGGGTCCATCGTAATCTCCTTTAACCAGCTCATCGCAGCCACTTTCCTGGCGGCTCTCTATTTCGTTGCGATGTTTTATTTCTCTCTGTGGCTGGGAATCGGGGTGGCCGCATTTCTTGGAGTTGTTGCCCTTGCTCTTCGCCGGACCCTGACACAGATCCAAGGACTCAGTGCAAAGCAGTTGTTGGAGGCAAAGGCGGCCCATTCCATTTTTCTTGATACCCTTAATGGGCTGCGTTCTGTCAGGGCGCTGTCGGCGGAATCGTTTGTGACGTCTCGTTACAGCGAGATCATCCATCGCTACACTGCCACCAATTTCTGGCTAGAGGTCTTCGGTTTCACGTCGAAATTTTTCCCGGCGCTAGTACTCTTGGCGTGCATATCCGCGGTGACCGCTGCCGGATATTTGAGCATAACTGACACTTCAAAGATCGCGCTCGTCGTGACAGCACTTGCGTGTTTGTTACGGTTCTTTCCCGCCGCGGGCCAGGTTCTGTCTTTGGTTGTTAAGCTGCTAACGGACCTTCGCGCGGCGTCGGATGTGACATCCTTACTGCGAGCCCCCAATGTCGTTGCGGAAGGACCTCCTCCAGCGGGTACGGACAGTGTTCGGTCCATCGAATTCTCCCAGGTGTATTTTGCGCACGCCTCGCGACCCGTTCTCAGCGGATTTAATGCAAGAATCGAGGCGGGGAGAAGCTACGCGGTGGTGGGTCCGTCCGGTAGCGGAAAGAGCACGATTTTCGATCTGATGCTGGGGTTCTACGAGCCGGACGCCGGGGAAATTGTCATTGACGGCGTTCCCTTGCGGAAGCGTAATCGCAGGCAAGTTCGTTCACGGTTTGCGCTCATTAGCCAGCAGGTTGCAATCCTCAACGATTCCGTAGCGAACAACATTCGCTTTGGATACCCTGCCACTGATGATGATGTGAAGGCCGCGTGCGCCGCGGTGTGCATCGATTCCTATATAGAAGGCCTGCCCGATGGCTACGAAACGCTTTTAAATTTCCAAGGCTCCAATCTTTCTGGGGGGCAACGACAGAGGATCGCCATCGCCAGGGGCATAGTGCGGCGACCGGACGTGCTCTTACTCGATGAAAGCACAACTGGATTGGACCAGGATATCCGCGATCGCGTGGTGGATAACATCATCCGCACGTTTAAGTCAAGGATCGTGATTTTTTCTACCCACGACCAAGACGTCGTCGCGCGCGCCGACGAGACGATTCGAATCCCATCCATTGCAATCGCGAAGGCAATAATTGGCAGCGAGCTCATTGAAGGCAGAGCGAAATGAGACTTGACTGGCACGCCATAGGCGCTTGGACGTGACGCAGGCGGGCGAGATGGAAATGCCTAGATGATTCGATTCGGTTTCGGAGCTTATCGAACGGTTGCGTTACCGCGTAAGTCCAGGCACTCGTTAATTCGTGTTTTGGCAAGAGCAAGATGAGCGCTGCACCGATCGCTCTTTTCGCCTACAACCGTCGCGACCCAATGACGAATCATCGCGGCCTTCGTCAACAGCGTGAAGCAAGCCGGAATGTAGGAAGCTGCTTGGCTTCGCGACAGGTCAGCTTCTGGATTGCCCTCCGGAGTCGCTGCCCATGAGCCTTGACAGCCCCGTCGAGCACTACGCGACGCTCTTCGACAACCATTTCCTCCTGCAGGGACTGTGTCTGCACCGGTCCCTGACGACGAGAGCTGCGCCCTTCCACATCTGGATACTGTGCGTCGACGAGGCAGTAGAGAACCATCTCCTCCAGCTCGATCTTCCCTGCTGCCATTGCGCAGCGTCGCGCGGAGATAGGGTTACCTTTGAACTTGCCGGATTCATTCTGGACCGTGATACGCCGCCTCGTCCCTGAATCATGCTGAAATCTCTCAAGGCATATTACCTCGAGCAGTTGATGCGGCCGGGTTGCGGAGGACTGTTCTTCAACCCCTTTTATTTCGCGAGAAAAGGCCTGTACGATTCCGTTCGCGAGTTGGCGCCGCAAATCAGTGGACGCGTGCTCGACGTCGGCTGTGGAAGTCGGCCATATGAGACCTTATTCGTCGTGAACGAGTACGTGGGACTCGAGTTGGACACTCCGGAAAATCGGAAGAACAAGAACGCGGACGTTTTCTATGATGGAAGCGTACTTCCCTTTGAGGCTGGACATTTTGACGCCGTGATATGCAATCAGGTGCTCGAGCATGTATTCGAACCGGATGTGTTCCTGTCGGAACTTAGCAGGGTGCTCAAACCCGGGGGGCGGCTTCTGCTAACTGTACCTTTTGTATGGGACGAGCATGAGCAGCCGCGGGACTTCGGCAGATATTCTTCGTTTGGCCTCGCCGCCTTGCTCAGAAAACATTACTTCGAGGTACTGGCACAGCGCAAGACCGTCAGCGATGTCAGGGCAGTGTTCCAGCTACTGAATGCTTACCTCTACAAGATTACGGCGACGCCGAATCGTTATCTCAACCTTCTCATCGCCCTGCTTCTCATGGCACCCGTTAACTTGACCGGGAAAGCTATCGCCTGGGTGATGCCACGGAATCCGGATTTTTACCTGGACAACGTTGTCCTGGCCGAAAAAGGGATGCAAGCGTGACCACCGGGTCGCGATTCTCCGCGGCAAAGGTTTTTATCGCAACGGGACTTGGTTTCATCGGGTCGAATCTCGCGCGGCGCCTCGTCCAGCCCGGAGCCGAGATCACGCTGACCGACAGCGTCATTCCAGCGCACGGGGGCAGTCAGTTCAATATTCATGACATACATGACTGGGTTTCCATAAACATTACTCCATCTAGGATCAATGAGCGGTCGCCCATCTGGTTAGAAGTCGTTCGAGCGATCAATGAACTCAACTGAAATGACCGAGCACTACGCGACGCTTTTCGACAACCATTTCCTCCTGCAGGGATTGTGTCTGCACCGGTCCCTGACAGCGAAGGCTGTGCCCTTCCATCTATGGATCCTGTGCATGGACGAGACGGTGGAGACCCATCTCCTCCAGCTCGATCTTCCGAACGTTACCCTGCTGCCATTGCGCAGCGTCGAAACCGGGGAGCTCAAGCGGGTGAAGGGGGACAGGACCATCGGCGAATACTGCTGGACTTTGACGCCGTTCCTGCCCCGGTTCGTGTTCGACAGGGCACCGGACGTGAAACGGGTCACTTACGTGGACGCCGATCTGTACCTGTTCGACGATCCGGCGGTATTCTTTGAGGAGTTTGACGGGACGGGAAAGCATGTACTCATCACCGACCATGCCTATGCGCCTGAGTACGACCGATCGGCGAAGTACGGCCGTTTTTGCGTGCAGTTCGTGACCTTCCGGAATACAGCGCCGTCGATGAGTGTGCTTTCGTGGTGGCAGGAACGCTGCCTTGAATGGTGTTACGCCCGCAAGGAACAGGGCAAGTTCGGCGACCAGAAATATCTCGACGTATGGCCGGAGTTGTTCGGCGCGGAGGTGCATGTGCTCGCGCAAATGCACCGCACGCTTGCTCCGTGGAACGTAGGTCACGTTGAACGCTCTTGCGGTGGCCGGCTGCATCCTGTCTTCTATCACTTTCACGAACTGCGCATCCGCCCCGACCGGCGCATCACGCTTTTCTCCAGGTATCATATCGGCGCGTCGGGCCGTGCGTTGTATGCAAGCTATGTGGAAGCACTGAGGGAGGCGGCCGAGCGCGTGCAGCGGCTGGGCATCCGCTATGGGACCTTTCCGAAGGAAAGGACTTTGTGGGCATGGGGTGGTCGGATAAAGAGGCGCATCCTCGACACCGAATTGGAGGCCATCCTTTGAACCGGAGAGTCGGATACGCCCCCACAGCTCACGCATAGCGTCCAAGCCATGACCTCCGTCGGATCCCCGAGCTTGGCGGCACAGGAAATTGACACTGCCATCGAAGGTGGATATCGCGCGACTTCTGGAACGGAAGGCCTATCGCGACGGCCGGTCGTCTCCATCGTCACCGTAACTCTGAACGCTTTATCCGCCCTGAAGGCAACGGTCGACAGCGTTGCTGCCCAGGAATGGGACGGCATAGAACACATCGTCATCGATGGCGGGTCGACCGATGGCACGCTCGATTACCTGCGATCACAGAGCACACGAATCGCGTACTGGCGCTGCGGACCGGATCACGGCATCTACGATGCCATGAACGCGGGCCTGCTCCTGGCACGGGGTCAGTATGTCTTGTTCCTGAACAGCGGAGACCTTCTGCTCAACAGGCCGCTGATCCCGGGTCGCGACTTCAGCCGACTATTGCCAGTCCTCAAAAAAAATATACTAGGGCGCCAGGAATATTTTTCTTTCCGGAAGATGACCGAGTGCATGCCTTACTGCCATCAGGGTATCCTGTTCCAGAACCGGAATCTCGAGCCGTTCGACACGCGCTTCCGCATTGCGGCGGACTATAAGTTCCTGCTGGACAATCTGGATAAGGCTGGCCTGTCGGCACCAGACGATCCTGGCCGGGGCTACGTGGTCTTCGACGCAACGGGCGTTTCAAGCACCCGAATTCTGCAGAGGGACTGCGAGTCAGCCAGGATCATCCTGGCCCGGTTCGGGGCGTGGCATTGGCTGCGCTTCTGGGGCCGCCAGTTTCCGAAACTCGCTCTGCGATTAGGCTTGCGTCTCGTAGGGCGTTCTCATGCTTGACGGTGATGCGAGCAACGTTGAAGCAAACATGAAACGCGTACAACAATCGGCGCGGATACCAGGACCGGTCATGCTCTCGGTGATCATCCCGTGCCGGAACGAAGTCCGCACCATTGCCGCGGTGCTGGAGGATCTCGATCGCCAGGATTTCGCCGCTCCGTTCGAAGTGATTGTCGCCGACGGCATGTCCGCCGACGGCACGCGGGATATTCTCGATGGATTGATTCAACGCGAGGCGTTTCGCTACCCGTTGTGCGTGGTCGATAATCCGGCCGGAACCATACCCTGTGGCCTCAACCTCGCGGTCAGGCGGGCAGCCGGGGCGTACATCGCAAGAATCGACGCCCATTCCCATCTGCCCGAAGACTATTTGCGCACTATATTCGAAGCGCTCGACGCGCGGGTCGGCGACGTCGTCGGTCCTCAAGTACTGCAGGTGGCGCCCTCAGACGCACCCGTCGCAAAGACCATTGCCGCAATGCTGAACAGTCGCTTCGGCAACGGCGGGACGCCGTCGCGTAACCGCATTCATGCGCCGACGAAGGTAATGCACACCATCATGTCATGCTATCGCCGGGAAGTCTGGGAAGCGATCGGCGGATACGACAAATCCCTGCATTCCAACGAGGACTACGAATTCGACTATCGAGCGAATCGGGCGGGATTTTCTGTCGTGTCTTTGCCGGGCCCAGTTTATAGTCTATTAACTCGGGCTACGTTGAGTGCCTTCGTGCGACAACGCTGGCGTTACGGCAGATGGAAAAGCCGAGTATTGATAATGCATCCCCGTTCCATCAAGCTGCGACAGATTATTCCAATACTAATTGTGCCAGCTGCGATTCTATTAATCTTTAGCGGACTCCCGATAATCCTGCTCCTGAC